>Ga0207112_1071_pt1 | contig 26378 bp, 25 predicted proteins | sample Alteio_BWMinHeat_72_FD_153549 | JGI IMG/M metagenome (GOLD analysis project Ga0207112, IMG submission 153549) | Enriched cells from forest soil in Barre Woods Harvard Forest LTER site, Petersham, Massachusetts, United States -... | ecosystem: Environmental > Terrestrial > Soil > Temperate forest >...
AGCAATTGGACCAATGACTCGTACTTCTTTTTAGCTGAACTCTTTTTACCCAGATTTTCATCGAGGGCCGCAGAGTTAAGCAACAGTTCTTCGTATTCAACCTTGGGGTCGGAAAAGACTGCAACCCGTTCCAGGCAATCATCCCAAATCATTTTTGTGGAAATGGAGTCACCTGCACTTAAGGTTAGATCCCCTTTAATCAAAAGCATGCTGGTATAAGGCAGCGTCGGATTGCCCCAACTCAACTCAAAGCTCTTGAGCGTGTTGTCAATTTTCTCAAGTGCCTGATGGACCATTCCCTTTTGTTGCATGAAAAGAATCTGCTTTTTCTTCGCTTCGGCCAGCGATTTGCTTTTTTCTCCTTCCGCTTGAGTGAAAAGATTAATTTCTTCCTCAGCGTAAAGCAGGCCTTTATCAGGATTGTTTGCCATAAGGCAATTGGAAGTCAAAAGCTGTAGGATGTGCGCTCGATTGCTAGGAGTGACCTCTTTGGCTTTTGTTAGCGCATCCTCGCTCAAAGACAACGATTCATCATATTCCTGCAACTGGTATTTTTCCTTGGCCTGATTATAGGCTACTTGCCAATCTTGCGCACCAGCGATGGTGGTACTAAAACTTAATAATAACAGGAGGACAAATCGATTTATATTATTCACCTGGTCAGTAAATCGAGCTAGTAACCTTGTTCAAATAATGCCATACTAATTAACGTCTGGCTGTTGTTGTTTGTAGGAAAACCAATGATCGATGGTCATTAGAGAAATCGGATAACCTACGTTACCAAGTTAGTAAAAAAAGGAAATACGAATTCCTTTTTGGCGTAAGGATATCCTTACGATTGGACGAAGACATTATTTATAGCCAAACTGACAATACACCACTAGGGCCAGGCAGCTCTTGTGGTCTTTTCATATTTTCGTCTTTCGTATTCTTATCCCCAATTTCAGGGATTGACAACTTCTTCATCTCAGTGGATATTTATCAAATAACTTTCAAACATGCACTTGTCATTAGCAGCAAGAGGCTAGCAAAAGCCATTTTGTTGACCTCAATTTGAATTTTATTCTGATGATCAATCTTTTTTCACCTCTTCTTTTTTAAGTACTTTGCCCTCGGGTGAAATCTGCACTTCGTATTTCTGTTTTCCATTCTTCAATTCAACTTCATAGAAATTTCCTTTATCAGACGACTCAGCTTTCTCCACCTCTTCTATTTTGTAACCGGCAAACTCCTTTGAAATTGTTGCCTGAACGGCGTGAGGAACCTCCGACTCTTTTATTTCATACTCTTTCACCAGCAATTTGCCGGTTTGATCAAAATTTGCCGACTGCTCCTGTTTTCCAATTTTAAACTCCGCCTCGAACTCCGTTGCATTTTCCTTCGACCATTTCACGTCCATTACATTCTTGAATTTTTCTGCAAAAGATTTCTTCACGGCTTCAGGCAACTCAGCTTCTTTCAATTTTTGCGCGTTAGTAAGTCCTGATAGAAGGCTGAAAAAAAAATCAAAATTGTTGTTTTCATAGGAGTTGTTTTTTTTAAATAAATAACTAATCAAGAATAGTGTTTGTTGTTATAACCACCGGCGAACTTTACTACAATAATCTCGATACTCATCACCAAAATCTCTACGCAGTCGAGGCTCCTCCACAGCCAGGATAAACAAATTAAAAATCAACACGACGATGAACACGTAAATTCCTAAATGATACGACGTAAAGAAAATCGTCTCACCCATAAGTATCATAGACACTCCTGAATACATTGGATTGCGACTATATCTATAAAGTCCGCTTGTTACGAGTTTTTTGGTTGGATCAATGGGCGATAACGTTCCCTGCCCAGCGCTTGCGAATCGGATGATGCAGTTTAGCAGAATAAGCAAACCAAGAGAAAAAAATACCATTCCCAAATATTGGTAGATATGAAATGGAAGAGAAAATTGCTCCTTCCATTTGTGCCCTAGAATCCAATAGGGAATTAAAACCGCTACCAGACCCGGGTGAATGATCGTAAAAAATAAATTTCTGACGTACAGCGACAACATTCGAATTAATTGGATTTAAAACCCTGAAAATTTTCCCTGCCCGTTTTATTTCCCAATTCGTACAAAAAAATTATCCCCCTTCTTTTGGTTCGCCAGGACACACCGCTCCCACAAAATAACTGTTAACTCCCTTGTTGCTGCTCAAGCCTCCGTTAAGACCAAGTTGCAAATCAATCGTGAGCAACCAGGAAACTCCACCATCGAAGTTAGTAGTAAATTCCCGCTTCCGTGCCTCCGTAATTCTCCGCAAATTCACTAGTCTGACGCTCAGCGAAAAGGACAGATTGATAACATAGTTGTACTTCGGCACACTATTATACCATTCCAGGCTGTTCCCCAAACTGTATTGATGCTGATGAGATCTGAAAGGTGCTGATTCGTAACGATTAGAAAACGTGGAGCCAGATCCTTGATTTTATAATCAGTACCTAAAACAGGCAGCCGTGTACCAAACTGTAATCCAACACTGGGTTGGTGGTCTTTGCCGGTATAAACGTGGTATCTGATTCCAAGATCTATCGCATTTACCCCTCGCTGCGTGTTCCTGATGGTATCATCGTTTTGTGTAATCCGCTGCCCATTGTATTCAATTTGCGAATTGATTTCAAATTGTTCAGTAATTCCGTAACGAATGACCGTGTTATTCAAAAAACCAGATGTTTTGGTAGCTGCATCGCGCGACCCGAAATTACCGAACCCACTTTGCAGCTGAAAGATGCCCTGATCAACAGTGTAGGCGCTAAGGGCCTGACTGGCCTGTCAGCACGGATGGTTTCATTGTATTGGGCCAGCGTTACAAAAGAAATAAACAAGCTTAAAACGACCGGGCAAATTCTGATCATTTCAAATGGTGAGAATTTTTCAATTCTTAGCAAAGACAACAATAACTAAATCTCATCATGATTGGAAAGAAAAACAAATTCATCCTGAGAAACTGCGATACGGTATCGAACACAGACCTGTTCATGCGTGAACAATCACAAAGACAGATCAACCCAAATGCTGTCGAATCTGTGTTGGCATGGTAAATGACTGCATCATGTAAATTAAACCATCAACCATGAAGGACCTTTCAATCTTGCTTTCGCTGACTCTCATTGTATTTGCATTTACTGGCTTCAGGATGAGACCCGCTGCTGCGCCGCACCCTGACCCGAAGGCATTGTACGACAGTATTGCAATGATGGACGCCATGTGGGAGGATGCTTATAATAACTGTAAGCTTGATGTAATGGAGGATATCATCAGCGATGATCTTGAATTTTATCATGACCAGGGAGGCTTGCTGACGTCAAAGAAAAAGTTGAATGAAGCGCTCAAAGCAAATATCTGTGGAAAAGTAACACGCGAACTGAAGAAAGGAAGCCTTGAGGTATACGCAATCAAAGGATATGGCGCTGTGGAAATGGGTTTGCATGCGTTTCACAACAGCAAGGAACCAACCTCGCAATCCCATTATTCAAAATTTGTTCACCTCTGGAAAAGAGATAATGGCAAATGGAAGATAACCAGGGTGATCAGCCTGCACTAGATTCCTTAATAACGGTGGTCAATGAAGGAAACCCCTGCCTTAATTGAAAAACTTTTGGAAAGAAAAGTCGTGGTGATGCATCTCTATTTCGTTTTTGCTCGATTCCGATTGTGCTCGGCCTGCAGATACAAACATTTTTTGTTCGTAGTCGCTGATTGCGGCTTCTATAGTTTCAAATTTTCCATTCGTCAGGTTATCGGATAAAATAACGGTGTCCACTAATCCTATATTCACACCTTGACCGGCAAAGGGAGGCATTAAATGGGCAGCATCTCCGATAAGCGTGATCGGCAAAGGGCGATTGTTTTTCCAGGGTTTATCCAACGGCATTTTTCTTGTAGGCAATCCAACAAAAAAAGATGTGGAACGGAATAATTGCTGGTACCATTCATGCCAATGAGAAAACCTGTTTGAGAGGAAGGCAATAATGCTGTCGGTATTTTGAAAGTTTAATTCGTCATCAACCCATTCTTCAGGCTTCTTAAAAATGATGCCGTAGGTCAATACCCCATTGTTGTAGGGATTGGCAACCAATAAATTGCCTTGGTAAGCTGTCATTAGTCGGTTTCCATCGCACAACTGATAAAATTCCGGACATTTTATCTCAGGGTTAGGCACATCTCCTTGTATAATAAAAGTTCCGGTATCTACTACTTCAGTATCCGTAACATATTTTCTTGCAGTTGACATGCCTCCACTAGCTCCGATAACAACATCGGCGGTTGCATTCTCCCGATAGCTATCGGGAGAATTCTCAAAATGCAAAAGCCATTTTCCGTTGTGTTCTTCTAGTGCTGTGAATTTTCTATCCCAAATAACTGTATCGCTTTGTAAGCTATCATGTAATAGCGTCCGAAAATTATTTCTGTTTATTTCAGGATTATCATATTGAGGCGTTTTCGAGGACAACACTTGGCTTTGTTCGTTCGCCATGATGATTCCCATCGGTATTGCCATGGCATAATAACTTTCCAGAAGCCCTGCGTTCTCCAAGGCAACTTGGCCTGAACCTTTGTGCAGGTCAAGTGTGCCACCCCAGATTCTCGTTTGTGCGTCCCGGTCTCGTTCATAAACAGTTACCTCTACTCCTTTGAGCTGTAGCAATCTTGCCATAGTCAGCCCAACTGGTCCTGCACCGATGATGGCCACTTTTTTATTTTTCAGTAACATGCTTTTGCATTGTTTTAATTACGATCCAAAATTGATGAAGTGGCAAGAAATGGAATAGTAAAAATCAGTCGTTTAAGAAGGGAAATTTTTGATTGCCGTAATGTCAATGAACCGGTCATCTTTATTTTTGCTCAATTCTTTTGGCGTTACACCCGCATACTTCTTGATTTCTTTAATGAAATGATTTTGGTCGGTGAAATTTTGTTCAGGAAAAAGTTTGCCTTCGCTGAGGTGTTTGAACGAAGCCCCTAAACGAAGAATATTACAATAGGCTTTAAGTGAAATTCCAAACTGCTGATGGAAGTAACGATTGATTTGCCGGCTGCTCCAGAACACGTGCTCCGAAAGTTCTTTCACGGGCAGGGAGCCATTAGTAGAATAAATGAGTTCAAATAATTTTTTCTTCCGGCTATCGATGTTTTCAATGGATTTGGTTTTTATTTTTTGTGTTGCCCTCTTGCAAAATTTTTCCAAGTTGCTCATGTCGTTTTCTCCAAATTGCCAGAAATCATTCGAAATATTTTTTCCTTCGTTTAGCACATCTTTAATTGAATCGCCCAGCAAATATTCCACGGCCAATAATTTAAGCCCTATTGTAAATATTTTTGCCCCTTTTTCAATGACTACTGCCGATGGTTCCGTGTCAAGGCCCCTCACTAACATTTTCCAATTCGTTGAATTTATTTTCATCAGCGTCATATCAACCATTCCATTAGGCAGCACGGTTGATGGAATATCTTTCCCTGTCTTGTTTTCGAGCATCCAAAAGCTGTGAACAAAATGCGAAATGGAATGGTCGGGTAAAGATGATTTAATAATTAGCTTCATTTTATTCCAGGTCTCCCCGCAACCCAAATAATCTTTATTATTTTCCTTTAGGCGCTATAAGTGCTTTCTTTTGTCGTCCCCATGCAATAAATACAGCAGTAAGAGCTACAAAAATATTAAAGCCTATGGATGAGGTTTCATCTCTTGAAATGTGAAAAACACTGGCGCTTATCATCAAGGCAATAGTTCCATAGGAGGCATAGACTGTTAATTTGGGTTGAATACGAAGTACTGCGGGTAGTGCTAATCCAATACCTGCTAACAGATCCAGTACTCCCGTTGCTTTTACTAGATTCGGATTTTCCGGTATCCACGGCCAGGGTAAGTCACTCGGCTTAAAAAGTTTCATGGAAGCCGTCCAGATAAATGTGATAGCTAAAAGCACTTGTGCAATCCAAAGAACAATGTTTATCGTCTTTGATGTTTTTTGTTCGCTGGTCATATCGTTTTTTTATTGTCACGAATTAACTGCACCATGGTCCACCTTCCGCACTGACAAATTAATTAAAAAAAATCGGTGGTGAAGAACCCATCTCGATGGCAGCCTCATTTCTTGGAAAAAATTATCGCCCCTCATCCACAACTCGAAATCACTGGTGTTGGTTATATTGCATTGTCAAAACACCTGGTTATGGAATTCATGACAAAAGCATTCCTTGTAGCCGCAATCCTGACGATGACAGAGGACGTCCTGGGACAAACTGCCTCGGCGGTTTTTGACCCGCAGACTCCCGTTACTTGGCTCGGCATCGATTTCACGAGAGCGAAACTGATCGGAGATGAGGACAAATTAAACCAGGGCGACAAGATCAAGGAATTGGTCGCCTCATGGAATGAATTAATGATCAAGGAAGCTTCCAAGTATAACATCGGCGACGCTTTTAATAAGAAGAATGTCGTAACGAATTTTTCGGCGGTAGTAAAACAAAACGAAGGACTTGACTACATGGCGATGCTCGCAAAGAATTCCTTTGAGGTTAAAATGGATAAAGATATTGTTCGCGGTATTGTGGCTGGCTATGATCTCCAGGGCATGACCGGGTTGGGACTTATGCTCAACGTGGAGAGCTTCAGCAAACCGGATAATCAGGGTGTCATTTGGATGACATTCATTAATCTGAATACAAAACAAGTGATATTCACAGAGCGCATGACAGCGCAGCCTGGCGGGTTTGGTCTACGTAATTATTGGGCTGGTGCCATTGCCGGAATGTTGAAGAACACTAAAAAGAAAGACTATCAGGCATGGCACAAGAAATATGCAGATAATTATACGGAAGAAGTTTTTGACGGACCCGTAATCTCCATTGCGGCGACACGCGAAATAATTATTGAACCACCGCCTGCGAAGAAGACGGTAGAGTTGGAAAATACCAATAAAACTGTTGACCTGACAACAGCCAACAAATCAGTGAAGCCAGGCGGCAAATACTATGCCTTGCTGATCGGTGTTTCCAAATACAATGACGTTAGGCTGAATTTAGACCATCCCGTTACGGATGCAAAAAAGATGAAAGAAGTGTTAACGCATGGTTATAACTTCAATCCCGAGCAAACCATGCTACTTGAAAACCCAAGTCGTGGAGAAATATTTGCTGCGTTGTACAAACTGCGCAACAAAATAACACCAAACGATAACCTGTTGATTTTTTATGCCGGGCATGGCTATTGGGATGAAAAAATAAGGCAAGGGTATTGGTGGCCACGCGATGCTAATGCCTCCGATCCTTCCAATTGGCTTTCGAATAGTGATTTACGCGAGCAACTTCGTGGCATTAGCTCTGCGCATACATTGTTAGTCAGTGATGCTTGTTTCAGCGGTGGGATTTTCCGTACGCGTGATGCCAACAGCATCAAATCCGCTTCCATTGATTATCAGATGTTGTATAAGCTGCCGAGCCGCAGGGCCATCACCAGTGGCACATTGACGGCCGTGCCAGACCGTTCTGTATTTGTTGAATATTTTTTAAAGCGACTCGGTCAGAATCAGGAGAAGTTCCTTCCCTCCCAAATGTTATTCAACAGCATCCGACTTGCCATTATCAATAACAGTGCTACCGTCCCTCAGGAAGGTGTGATTGCAGAGACAGGCGATGAGGGGGGTGATTTCATTTTTCAGAAGAAGTAGAAGAGCGCCGGTATTTTTTATTTGAATCCCAATTCCAGGCTGAGCGCTTATCTGTCCACGATGTTTTTCCTGACGAAGCCCAACCGTTCAAAAGCTTGGCTGGTAATATACTTTTGATTTGTTCTTTTACGTTCACATAAAATATAAAATTACGGTCGCTTACTTTTCGTCTTCTAATCTCTTAGCAGCGTGTCTGCTCCTTTGTCGGTGCTCTTTACCAACAAATTAATTAAAATAAATCGTTGAGATCATCACCGATGGCGGAGCAGAAGAGGCCCAAGCGTGACGCTGCCTTAGAGAGGGTTTTTTTGTTTGGCGTTCAAGATATCATAAGTCATATAGAGAGCGATTTCGTTATTTTCGTTGTTATACAGTTTCGTATTTAGTCCTGTTATTTTAAAACCTTGGCTCTGGTAAAATTTAATAGCTGGCACATTGGTGTTTTGTGTTTCCAATTCTATCAGTCTGAATTTTTTTTGGTTAGCATCAGCTATAGCTTTTTCAATCAATAATTTCCCAATACCCTTTCGTCTATATTTTTCTGAAACCAATATATTTTCAATGTATAAACTGTTGTTCCAAGTACGCTCCTCGCAGATAATCATTCCAATAAGCTCATTGTCTTCATAAACCCCAAAAGAATGGGCGGTCTTAATGATTTCGTTAAATGTATCAATGTCTGCCGATTTTGTTTCCCAATGTTTTAAGTATGGCTCCTCTAAAGATTGGAGTGAAAGGGTGAAAGAAATAGATTCTTGTTCATTGATTATTTGTGCAGTAAATATTTGCTGCGATTCATACCCATTATGCCCCCAGGTTGAAAATTCGTTTTCGATTAGGTTCTTTAAGACTTCTATTTTCATCAGCTTTTAAGTCGTGTCTGTTGGGACAATCAATAATTTGTTCCCGTGCCTTTGTCAGTGTCCTTAGCTTACAAATTAATTAAAAAATAGTTAGTGATTTCTATGACACCTGCAAAGGGTGAATATAGTTTTTCTGATACGGCACTCCATCTCTTAACACGGCAAATATTCTATGAATCAATTTATTTCTGATGGCGTTTAGCATAAGCATTTTATTTGTTTTCTTGATTCACACCGCCTCGTCCGTTATTCATTGCTCGCACCTTTTGTCCCGTCCTTTGTCACATGATCTCATTCAATGATTAGATTTTTGAGATAATCTTAGTGTACACTACTTTGTTGTTCTGAATATAGAACCAGGCGTTCGTAGTAACTTCCGCATTGAAGGAGCTGACCCCTCTGTATTTGCATCGTACTTTCCAATACTTGCCTTCGGTTGAAACTCCAGACCATTCCAGAAATTTAAAAGTAGTAGGGTGGCTCGCATTCACAGTGATAAAATCTTCTACGATTTTTACAGATCCGTCTTTCGGGTCGACCTTCGGCTTGATACCCATCTCAGCGGGTGTCTTGTCAGGATCCACTCGCACAGCAGAATCATTTTCGGAGCGCTTGTTTCCTGATGGAGTAGGGTGAAGCTTTTCTCCTTCACGATGCGCTATATAATAACCAAACACAATACCCATGAAGATTAAAATAATAACTATGCCACTGACTATCTTGTTATTTGGGCTGGTGCTTTTCACGGTGTTGTCTGCTTATCAAATTGGACTAATCTATTTTTTTCATTCTTGTTCTTGGCCCTAATTGTTCCTGGCTCAAATGACGTGTTAAGTGCAACGCTCTGACTACTTAACAGTCTCAATTTACCGCCCCTGAGAAGGGTGCTGCAGGGCGGATTTTTTTATTTTATCCCTTTGTCGAAGTTCTTCCGACAAATTATTTAGGTTATTCTTTGCGTCCGACAAATCTTATCACAGAACCTTTCCCGTTATGAAACAGCCCTTCGCTCAATTCAATTTCTTTTTCTTCTAATTCTATAATCTCATAATTCGCGAAATCGGATTTTAATTCCTCTAGGGAGAATAACATCTCTATATCTTTCGGTCCGCCAACCTTTTCGTTCTTGGCGATGTAGTCAAGGTGACGCTTACTAAATGCTTCGAAAATAACGATCCCGTTTTTACGCAAATAGTTATCCAGCGTCTTGTGGTATAAGGATTTAATCGCAGCGGGAAAGTGTGCGTAAATTAAGGCGATGGCGTCAAACTGTTCCGCCTTATAAATCAAGGTCTGCAATTCACCCACTTGGTACTCAATCGTCACGTTATTAGTTTCCGCCAGTCTCAGCGCTTTCTTTTTTCCTTCGTCACTGATGTCGAACGCTGAAACTGCCCAACCAAGGGTAGCGGCAAAAACCGCATTGCGGCCTTCGCCTTCTGCCGGGAAAAGGATACCGCCAACTTTCAATTTCTCTAATTGTTCTTTCAGAAATAGGTTAGGCTGTTCGCCATAAGCAAATTCTTCTTTACTATATCGTTCATTCCATCTGTCAGTCCAGGATTCGGCCATTTTGTGTTGGTTAGTTTAATCCCCTCTTTTTGTAAAATAGTCCCACGTCACTTTTGCAACGTCCGCAATAATCTTTTCGTTCGTTGCGTCATCTTCTTTTGAGTTGGTTACAAACACGCTGATGAAAAAATGTTTCCCTTGCGGCAAGAACACAATGCCAATGTCGTTTACTGCCGCAGTGATACCCGCCTTATTGGTGCCCGACCAGCCCGTTTTATGGGCAACAATAATTCCCTGCGGCAATTGCCCCTTTAACCGGTCTTTACCTGTTTCGGTTTGTTTCATTATGGTCCAGATAAAATCATGACTTTTTGTCGACAGAAGGTTTTTATTGTTATAATAAAAAGATGCCAGCACTTCGCTAGCTGCTTTTGGTGTCGTCCAGTTTTGGAATTGTAAGTCCCAATTATTCTGCATCACTTCTTCATTGATCTTTATCGATATGTTTTTAAAGTTGTTCTTTTCAAAATAGTTTTCCACCACCCGCGGTCCGCCAAGCATCCGTAACAAAACATCACATCCAACATTATCACTTTTGGAAACGGTATATTCCAGGATTTCAGAAATGGTCAGAGTTGCTCCTTGTGGATATTTTTCTCGGATGGGACTATACAACCCGGGTAAAAGATCTTTCTGTTCAATTTGTATTTTTTGATTAAGTGCAAATTTTCCCTTGTCAATTTCGGACAATACGACCAGGGCAATGTGAAACTTAAATACGCTTTGCATGGGGAAATGCCTCTCACCATGGATGGATAACGTGTCACTGCCATTGTTGCCAATAATTGAAATGCCAACCTCAGCGTTCTTTTTTGAAATTATCTGTTGGATATTTTGTCGTAATACATCTGTAGTTTGGGCAGATGTTGTTTGGCACATCGTAAATAGAAATAATAAAGCGGTGAAAGGAAATAGCGTTGTCATCATCCGGTGGTCATCTGTAGAGTGACAAAACTAAATCAAGAAACGAACTCTTCAAACTTACCGATCACTTCTCTTCACTGACAAATTAATCGCTGACAAAAAACACAGAAGTTAGTCTTCGATTGCCTCAATACCTTGTTCTTTAAGTCGGTCAAGATGATCTTTCATTGTTTTGACTTGTTCCCGTGAGTGACCTTGCCAAATAGTTATTTCTCCGACAACTTTAAACGGAAATTTTGAACGATAAGATTTTGTTGCATTCCCTGGGAATTTTTTGTCTGTTAAATTAGGGTCGTCCTCAATGGGTCCGGTCGGTTCTACTAAATAAATTCTTTCACGTCCTTCTCCCAAGGCAAGTTCAGCACCCCAAATCGCGGCATCCAGCGTTGCCGTCAAATAGATATACTTCGCATTATTTCTTTGTCCATAGTTTGAGTTAACACCAGTTTCGATAAAACCCCCGATTTTTAGGTCTGCTTTTGTTCCGTGGAAGTACGTTTGAGCAAAGGGGCTTGGATTAGATTTGTTCTCACTTTTGTTTTGTTCCATGGTCATTTATATTCATGCGCTCTAGTTGCATTAAACGAAAAGTTCAGCGTTCCCATATCGTTCTCTTTCCCATCAATTATTTTACTGGCATCAATCTGATAGGAATCACCGCTACAGATTTTCGAAATATGATAAACAACGTTCTCGTCATGACACGGTGAATTTTTAACCTGGCACAAAGAAGTGCCTTTCCAATCTCCCACTAAAGATTGAGCAATTGAAATTTCTCCAACGACCAAAGAAAAGTAAGTATGAAAAATGATTTAGTTTTCATATCGTGTGATGTTTTGATTGTGCCATTCATTTTGTCACAGAAAAGCTATTCAACCTGTTGCACTTCGCTGACTTGAATCACGGGTTGAATATTGGTGTAGTTCGGAACATCAGCTCTGAGTTTCGCTGAGTTGGGTCCCATGGAATGTTGAAAAGATGAGAGGGTTTCAAAATAAAAGTATCCAATGGCTAAATAGGGAATGGGTGCATTGGGTGTTCCACTGGCAAGACCCTTGTCAATTGACATGGCCTTTAAAGAATCACCGAATAAACTGGCCGCCATGGGCATGTGCTTAGTGGAATAATAATCCATGTCGAACGTTTTGCCCTCCGCGTTTGGGTATAAGATGGTTACTTTAATCATGCCCTTTTTAATTTTTGTGCCTGTCAAATTATTTTGCTGGCAACCAATTAAAACTCCCATGACAACAAGTAGGAAGCTGATTTTTGTTTTCATATTTAATTGGTCTAAATGCTTTGTATTAATGGATGTCTGAAATTAATATTTTCTCTCGATTTTCTCTCAGAGTCGTTTATACTTCTTGGCAGAGTCTCCCGCTCCGGTGGCCCTGCGCTTTCTTGATTACCCTGCGCTGTTGTCGGTGTTCTTCGACAAATTAATTAAAAGAAATGCAGGTGCTGTTATACGCGGGCATTCATTTTCGTCAATTGTTCAACGGTCTGCTTTACCGCAATTGCATTTTTGGTAGGGGTATAATTAAAACGCTTATTGAACTTTGAACTATCAAAAAAATAATCCCGGTCATATTGGTAGTTCATCTCCGGTAATTCCTTCATTATTGGAATAAACAATCCCAAAACCTTTATGAGCCAATTAGGTAGTACCTGATATTTATTGCTTGCGTTCATTTCTCTTGCAAAAAGATTTATCCAGCCGTCACCGGTTATTTTTTCAGAGTCTGTGGGCAGATTCCATATTTGATTATAAGCATCGGGGGTATTGCCAAGTATCGCAGTGCCCTTGGCAAGGTCGGGAGTATAACTCATGCTGTGGACTTTTCCAGCATCGCACAACCATTGGGCTTTTTTGCCTTTAATAAGATTATCATAAATCAAATTCATCGACATACTATTACCTTTCACTTCGCTGAAGAAATCGGCTGACCGGGCAATGATGGCATTCAGTTTCCTTTTTTCGATGGCATCTAGAATAAGCTTATCAAGTTCAGCTCTAATTTCTCCCTTTTTACTACAAGGGCTAATCGGAGATTCTTCGGTGATGTGCTTTACATGGTCTCCCCCAATCGCATATATATTGTCGAAGAACACCAATTTTGCATGGTGTTGAATACATGCGTCTATAACATTCCGGATAAATGGCGGCCACAATTTTTGCCAGACATTAATATTATACGCGAACCCAACGGTGACATAAACTATTTCGCTTCCTGCTACAGCTTTAAAAACATCTTCACGATTGGTGAGGTCGGCTACAAACAGTTCATCATTCGGATTTACTTTCTTCGGACTGCGACTTACCAACCTTATGTCAGTGGTATATGTTGTTAATGCTTTTGCAAGTTCAATACCAATTGCCCCGCCTGCTCCTAATATTGTTTGTTTCATTGTCTAACCTTTATTGTTTTGTGAGGCGGCAACCTGAGCCGTCGGTGATCTTCACTTTACAAATTACTTAAAAAAATCGTTGTTGAAGAACATCAACGATGACGAAACGGAACTAACCGTCACTTAGCAACATGTTTCTTTCCGCTTCTTAGTCAGTGCTTGTAATCTATTGAGCAAATTGAAAGCCTACTGCGATATTTGCTCATTTCGGTCTCGAGACGTTTCATTCCCTCTCTGATTTCTGCGTTCATGATGCTAATTTTTTGATTTTTAAACTATAAAATACACCAAGTGGTTTAGCTTGCTTTTTTCTGATAATTTGAGATGTTTACATGCACCACAACGTTGGGTTATTTCATTTTTGACCATTTCCTTCTCATCAAATTTATATCTTCCTTTTTCAATTTGAATGCGAGCGTCCGATGGTCGTTATTGTTGGTCGCTGACCAACAATCCTTTCATAAGCAGTGTCAACGCCGCGCGTAATTTCATGCATCAATGGAGGGTTTTCATTCGCGCAGAGTCCCTGAAAAATGACTCTTCGAAGAAATGATTTGAGACGTTTGCGGTTATTTTATCTTGACCATTTTCTTTCCATCAAATTTGTATGTTCCTCGTCCAACTTGAATGACAGAAGGGCAAGGGTAATCGACTTTGTCTCCCTTCGAATTTTCAATCTCTCCGAATTCGAAATAACCATCGTAGAATGACACACCCCTGCAACAGCTAGCATCGTCCTTATAAATTGGTTCATTTGTTTCAGGGTGGACCCAGGCACTTTGTGCCACCAGGCAATCGTTGTAAAGTTTATCAAATAATATCGTCGCATTCTTAATATCGAATATTACCAACCCTGAATAATTCCATATTACTTTTGCTCCATAGGATTTTAAAGTCCATCTGATTATTGTTTCAGGAAAAGTATCTGAATTCAAATCGTAGAATTGAAGATCAGTGTATCTAAAATCTTCATCTGAACTCATAACGTAACCACTTATCATGTCTTTCTTATTATAAACATGGTACTCACCCCAAATCGTCTCAAATGATTTGTAGTCGAAACTGATCGAATCGTATTGCCCGAACAAGGAATTAGTAGATAGAAGTACAATTGCTATTTGGATAATAAATGATTTCATCCTATGATGATTAGATGATTACAGCGATGCGCATTTTCAAGTTTCTCTTCAGGAATCATTCATTATTTTATTGAAAATAAAAAAACCCGCGACTGCGTTTGCTTTAGAAAAGGTGGTTCATTTTCTTCTTCTGTGAATAGGATTTGCGTAAGCAACGATAATGCAGTTTTTTAGCTTACGTTCCGCATTAATTAGTACGTCCAGTTTGTCATCACTGAGCGGGGCAGGTTCGAAGAGTGAGCATAATCCGTTAGGATTTTGTTTTGTCCCGTTCTTAAACGCATCATATACAGCAATATTTACATCTAATTTTTTCATTAAGATATTTGCTTCACTGACAATCAGCTCATTTGGCTTGGCAAGTTCACTTCGGTCTACATAGGGCCTCATATCTTCAGGTACCCATGTTGGGTAATAGTCATTATTCGCATATTCCATTTTTATCACATTATTTAGTTTTTCATTCTGTTCTTGGCCTCAGATGCATGCCCACTTCGCCATTTGTTTGTTCTTAATTTTTTTATAAGATCTTGTTACGGTAACAAGAATTGAAATAAACTCATTCTTTAACTCAAAATTAGGGAGAATAACAGTCGACTTGATTTCAATGGAGTGAAAGAAATAACAATCTCAGGTAACTATGATTCGCAAATATTTTAATGAATTCATCTGTTTACGTTACAGCTCATCACGCACCACTGAAGTATAGGTTGAAGCATAGATAAAGCATAGATAAAGTATGAATGAATTACACATCAGCCCCTCCGTTTCGCTCCTTGCTTGGCACAAATTAGAAACTGTGAATATTAGACTGGTACCCTGGATTCCTTTCCACTACTGAAAAAGCGTTACAAGTATTTACCTGTGGATGTTATAAAATTGTCAGCGTCGTCAGGTCGATAGACCGGACTGGTAGATGAAGCTCGATAGAAGACCTGATAGGCACGAATAAAAAAGCGAGCTCGTGCCCGCCTTTTTTTAATACGAATCATAAACCAAACTATTGAAGCGCTCTTCTGTCGTATTTAGATGGTGGATTTTTTGGTGCCACCCGCGATGAAGAGGTCTCCGTATCTTTTTCAATAATGAAGTATGCGTTTAAGAGATTCTTTTGGCCATCGTGATAAGTTGTGATCACCGTCCATGAGTCCATCATAATCCACTCATTAGCTCCGCAGGCAGCTCCATATTTGGAGTATTTATTTGCGTACTCTGAAAAAGGATTATTGCCATCGAACGGATCATCAGGGTTGTAGTCTAGCTTTGCACTCAACGTGCAGATTCCGTTGCCACAAACTGGTTCACCAAACCTACCTCTTGTTGCCGAAATAAGAGAATTTTCGTAATCATAATCTAATTCCGACCATACCATCTTATCAGTTTCATTCCAATAATTCTCAAAGCTGCCGGCGTTGCTTGTAATTGTCAACGGTCCACTGCATAATTGGTCACCTCGATATTTTATTTTAATCCATGATCCGTTCTTTCCATTGGTTGTAATTTCTGCTGACTTGAAGGTCCATCCCTTTCCGATTTTGTGCCTGAATTCAGGAAAAGTGAATTCAGTGCCCGGTATAGAGGAAAGTGTCTGTGTAAATTCAAATTGTGAACTACTATGTTTATAGAGAATATCCATGTCCATTGTCTGATTATAACTGTTTATAAGAATATCATCCATATCTATCATTAAACTTACCACAACCGGTGTATTCCGTTTTACCAAAAGCCTTGTATATAGTCCAGCACTTGCTGGGCCCTGCAAATATTCTGTGTGCGTGTATGACCCCTGTGTTATTTTTAATGTCGCCGAACTATAATTCGAAATTAAATCTGAATGAACTGGTAATATGAATTTCACCAACGCAGCGGCAACATTGAAACTCCATTTAACATAACCAAATTGCTCTGGCTGAGAATCTGGCAATACAGGGAGTACATCCGGAGCAACCAAAGTAGTCTGTCCAACAGTGACTTCAAATGACAGGGGCAAAGTAATTTCAACTAAACCGGACAATGGTGCACCTGCTAATACAGCCGCAAACAATACTTCATGACTGGAATTCAACACAAAGTATTCTTTTAAAACATAATGACCAGTAGGGAATGATTCGCGCTCAGAAGTGTAACTTGAGCCGAAAGTTATAACAGGCACCGTGTTTATGATTGATTCACCACTGGCATTCTCAACCGTGTATTTAACATAGGCAGGCGATTCACCTTCCGCCACCCTGCCCGACGATGATGGGACTGCAGTACTGAACGCGAAGCTTACTTCACCTTTTGCCGGTTTTGTCTGCTCTTGGGTACAATACCAAAGTAATAGTGGTAACAACAATAGCGATGCAAACGCAGCCGACTTAGAACTTAAATTGTTTTTCATTTGACTTAGTTATCGTAACAAGAAATTGAAGCTAATTGCTTAATTCAAAATTACAGTGCGAACAATATCCGATTTGATTTCAGCCGAATGAATAAAATAACAATCTCAGGTAAATATGATTTCCACGCCTTTGATCGGTGTTCTTGTTTAAACTTGTAATACGAAATATTTAGATTTAGAAAATTACGGGGGGCAAAAGCAAATTCAGGTGTTCTTTGAGAAAAACCAATCGGTGATTTAATCCTTTGCCCTCTGCTTGAACAATCATCAAATAGAAATTTGGATTCAAGCCCGTTATCAAGGAATTATAACTCAAAACTTTCAACCAACTCCTCGCCACCGGCAACTACAGCTGTCATCTGTCTCCGTTGACTGTCGACCTTCTCTGAAGTTCACTGAACACTCACCCCTCGAGATAGTGTTGACCAACACCGGCAACCCGCAACCGGTAACTGGCGACCGGCAACTGGTAACTGCCGCTGTCATCTGTTGACCGTCGACCTTCTCAGAAGTTCACTGAACACTCACTCCTCGAGATAGTGTTAACCAACACCGGCAACCCGCAACCGGTAACTGGCCACCGGCAACTGGTAACTGCCGCTGTCATCTGTCGTCCGTTGACCTTCTCGGAAGTTCACTGAACACTCACTCCTCGAGATAGTGTTGACCAACACCGGCAACCCGCAACCGGTAACTGGCGACCGGCAACTGCCGCCGCCGTCCGTAGAGGCATCTCATTCACTGCTGATTCACTGCTGATTCACACCTGATTCACGGATAGTTCACTGTAAGTTCACTGAACACTCACTCCTTGAGTTATGACCTGCTGGTGAGAACAAGAATGATGGCCGAGTAATTACCTATAAATGTTATAAAATTTTCAACGCGCGCCTCCCATCAATCACCACCCACCATTTTCCGCATTGGTCTGCCAATGAATAATTACTAAATTGAAAAAGCCCTAACCTTACCGTTATGCCCACACGCACCTTCTACCGAAGTCTTCAGTTAATTGTCCTATTTATTGTTTCTCAATATTTATTGGAAGGATGTAAACCCAAGGAAGCGGACGACAGCAAAACAAGCGGCCCGTTGTTCAGCCAGGACATCCGCACCACCGAAGCGCGCACACCCGAAGAAGAAATGCTCGGCTTCAAACTTCCTCCTGGATTTGAAGTGCAGTTGTTTGCCTCCGAACCGGATATTGACAAGCCTATGAACTTGACTTTCGATGCACAAGGGCGCATGTGGGTGACGCAATCTTTTGAATATCCTTTTCCTGCGGTGCCCGGTGCTAAAGGAACGGACAAGCTCACCATCCTGGAAGACACCGATGGCGACGGCAAGGCCGATAAGTTCACTCATTATTTAGACACATTGAATATTCCGATCGGAGTGCTTCCTATCACTGGTGGAGCAATCGGCTACAGCGTGCCCAACGTTTACAAATTTCTTGATACCAATAATGACGACAAACCGGATAGCAAGAGCACCATGCTTGGGCCTTTCGGCTTTCAGGATACACACGGCATGGTGAGCAACTTCATTCGCGGCTATGACGGATGGGTGCACGCGTGTCACGGGTTCACCAACAAGTCGAGTGTGGCAGGCTCCGATGGCGACTCCATTCATCTTGTATCTGGAAATACATTTCGCTTTCGCATAGATGGAAGTCGCGTGGAGCAATCTACCTTCGGGCAAGTCAATCCATTTGGTTTGGCATACGATGAGCTCGGCTATATTTATTCCACCGACAGTCATAGTTCCCCGCTATATCAACTGATCCGCGGTGCTGATTATCCTCACTTCGGCAAGGTGGAGATCATGGGCTTTGCGCCCGATATGAAACCGCTGGTGAACGAGGCCACTGCCCTCGCCGGCATTGCGTACTATGCCGATGCAATATTCCCTCAGGAGTTTCAAAAGAATTTATTTATCGGTGATGTGGTCAACTCGCGCGTGCATCGCTACTCAGGAACATGGAAAGGTTCTTCGCCCGTGGGGAAATCAGAGATAGATTTTGTTAAGAGTGAAGACCCATGGTTTCGTCCGGTGAATATAAAGTTGGGACCGGATGGCGCGCTTTACGTGGCCGACTTCTACAATGCGATCATCGGCCATTATGAGGTACCGCTCAACCATCCTAAGCGCGACAAGCACAGGGGAAGAATATGGAGAATAACTTATAAAGGAGAAACGAATCCGCGCGTTGACCTCACGAGGCAATCGGTTGATGAATTAATTGCAACGCTTGATGCCGACAACCTCACTACGCGAATGGCAGCGACCGATCAATTGACCGACCGCATCGGATCAGTAGCAGTGGAAACATTAAAACAAAAACTAATTGATGCCTCCGCGAGCCCGAGAAAATATATCCATGCGATGTGGGCTCTTCACCGTCTCAACGCATTAACGGATGAGATGCTGAAAACTTCTCTCGCGAGTAAAGATCCCCTCATCCGGTTGCACACCCTTCGTGTGCTGGCGGAAAGAAACGCCGATGCCGGCTATCTGGGTTTGATCAACAATGCTTTACGTGACACTGATCCGCATGTGCAGCGGGCTGCGGTGGAACTGCTCATGAAATATCCGACCGCTAATTCGGTGGAGGAGTTGCTCAGCATATTGAAAGCGCAGCAACCCGGCTTCGATACACACCTTTTCTATACGGCACGACTTGCTCTGCGTAACATCTTGCGACACGACGAGGTGTTGAAACAAGTGACAGCCAAAAAGTGGGACGAACAAAGTGCAGGCTTCATGGCGGGTGTGATGGTGGATGTGCCCTCAACGGAATCGGCCCGCTTTCTTTCGGACTACATGAGCAAATATCAGCTCCCTAAAGAAAGGATAGCACCCGCTTACAAACAGATAGTTCGCTTCATTCCGAAAGACCAGGCCGCGGGTGTGATCGACAAAGCGATGAGCGATAAGAACAATGACCTCATGATGAAGTCGATGATCTTCAAAGCGCTCGCCGAAGGATTGGCTCAACGCGATGGAAAAGTGGATTTGAAGTTGTTTGAAAAATATGCCCCCAGCCTTGCTGATGAAATCCTTAAAAAATTTCCCGCCAGTGATTTAACTGACTCAGAAGAAAAAGTGAATAACCAACGCGTGGCCATCGACATCGCGGGAGATTACAAAGTGAAGTCGCTCGAGCCTGCCCTGACTTCTTTCTTAGAGCAGGGGCATAAAATAGGAATGGGCATTCGCGCTGCTGCCTTGCGATCATTAATGAAAATTGATCTCAACAAAAATGTGGCGTTGGCTGGCAACATTCTTCAGAATGATTCGATGATTGAATATCAGCGAAGGATTGCCGGTGTGCTGGGCGAGTTTCCCGGAGGCGCTGTCAATAAGATGATGGAGGGATTAAAAAACATCACGCCAGAACTTCAGGGCACCGTAGCGATGGCACTGGCAGGTTCATCCGTTGGCAAAGACATCTTGTTCAATAAAATAAAGCGAGGAGAAATATTGCCGCGTATCTTGCTCGAGCCGCGTGTGGAAGAGCGCGTGTTATCGCACGCCACGAAGCAACAGGAAAAAGAATATGCCACGCTCACGGCCAATGTTGACCCCATCAGCAAAGAAAAACAAGAGATGATCGAAAAACGTTTGATGGCATTTGATGCGCTGAACAAAACTTCACTAAGCCTGGATTCCGGCAAGATGGTGTTTGAACAGAACTGTGGAGTGTGCCACAAGACCGGCGGACAGATGGGCATTGCACCTCAACTCGCTGGCGTTGGCAAACGAGGCGTGCGCGGCCTGATGGAAAAAATACTTGATCCCAACCGGAATATTTCGCAGGCATTTCAAAACTATAACATTAAACTGAACGATGGCACCATCAAAAGTGGCCTGCACCGAAGGGACGAAGGCGAAGTGAAAATCTTTGCTGACCTCACTGGGAAAGAATTTTCAGTGGCGAAGAAGGACATCGCAGAACTCAAAGCATTGAAGTACACGCTCATGCCCGACACGTTCAGCAGTTCTATTTCTGAGAATGATTTTAATAAGCTGATTAATTATTTGGTCAGTCTATAGTCTCCACCAATAACTCCTATTGTCATGGAAAAAAAATTATCTGACACGTTGAAGCAACAGTTGTTGCTAGCGTTCATCTTACTGACGTTTCACTTTACTGCCTTTGCACAAATTGCAGGCAAGGATGTAAAATTCAAAAAGTACCATATCTGGGATGAGTTTTACACTGAAGCATCCTCCGTAGGTGATGTGAATAAGGACGGCAAGCTCGACATCGTTGCCGGTGCACAGTGGTTTGAAGCACCCGATTGGAAGATGCACGAAATCTGGAAGCACAAGAAATTCGATTACACCAAGGGCTACAGCGATTCATTCCTCAACTACATGATGGACGTGAATGAAGACGGCTGGCTAGACCTGATCTGTTTTGATTTTCCCGGCAAAGAAGTATACTGGCTTGAGAATCCTGCCGGAGCGGAGACTCCATGGAAAAGAAACCTGATCGATTCGATTGCTTCCAACGAATCGCCCATGCACGTGGACATCGATGGCGATGGAAAAAAGGACCTCGTGTTCGGCAACGAGAAGCTGGGTCAGATGGCGTGGTTCAGCAGCGTAGTGAAAGCGAAGAAGGTCACATGGAAAAGAACTGCAATCAGCGAACCCAATGCAAAAGGCGTTGGCATGTTTGCTCACGGATTAGGTTGGGGCGACATCAACGGCGATGGAATCAAAGACGTAATGATAATAGGAGGATGGTGGGAAGCTCCTCGTGATATAAAAACATCTCCCTGGAAATTTCATGAAGCCAACCTTGGCCTGCCCTGCTCTCAAATGCTCACCTGCGATCTCGACAATGATGGCGACAATGATGTAATCACGTCATCAGCTCATGCCTACGGACTCTGGTGGCATGAGTCCATGCTTGACAAGGACAAGAATATCGTTTTCAAACGACACACCATCGACAGTACCTTTTCTGAATTGCACAGCATCGTGCTGGAAGACGTGAACAAGGACGGTCTTCCGGATCTAATCACGGGCAAACGTTTCTTCTCTCATCAGGGTCACGGGCCGGGAGGTCTGGAGCCAGCTGTACTATATTGGTTCGAACTTTTGAAAGACGGAAAACAAAAACCCGTGTGGATACGCCACTTGATTGATGACACGTCCGGAGTAGCGATACAATTTGAGACAGCGGATATGAACAAGGATGGTCTGTTGGATATTGTGATCGGCAACAAGAATGGTGTTTTCTATTTCGAACAAATCCCTCCTGGTAAACCGAAAACTGAAAAATAATTAATCCACTTAACCCATGAACACCCAGACCCAACCCACCACAGCAGCCCCTGATATGAAATTATTTTGGGCATGTGTGGTCGCCTTGTCTACCACTTCCTTTGGCTTCATCCTTCGCGCTCTCACGTTGCCGCAATGGGGAAGTGAATTTAATTTGACCAACACACAGATCGGAGAAATTGCCGGAGTGGGCCTTTGGCCATTTGCGATCAGCATTGTACTCTTCAGTTTGGTGATTGATAAAGTGGGCTATAAGAATGCGATCATCTTCGCATTCATTTGTCACGTCACGTCCGCTGCGTTGACGCTGTTCGCTACTGGCTACTGGTCGTTGTATATCGCCACCTTTATTGTTGCCATTGGTAATGGCACGGTGGAGGCGGTGATCAACCCCGTGGTGGCCACTTTGTTTTCAAAAGATAAAACCAAATGGCTGAATATTCTTCACTCGGGCTGGCCGGGAGGATTGGTGCTGGCCGGCTTGATGGCGCTGATGCTCGGCCCTGAAACCAGCTGGAAGATTAAAATGATCCTGATTCTCATCCCCACTATTATATACGGAGTGATGGTGTGGTCCAGGAAATTCCCGGTCAATGAGCGGGTGAAAGCTGGCGTATCTTATTTAGATATGCTGAAAGAAGTTGGCGTTGGCGGGATAAGCGTTGTAACAGCGCTGGTGATTTTTCAATTCGGTTCAATCTTCGGCTGGCCTACAATCGTCAGCCTGATCATCACTATCGGAATTGTTTTAGTGTTTGGTTTCTATGTGAAAAGTTTTGGTCAACCTATTTTCGTTTTGCTTATCGTTCTTATGATTCCGCTGGCAACAACAGAATTAGGGACCGACAGTTGGATTTCTGATTTGATGTTGCCCGAGATGACAGCATTGGGGGTGCAGGCCGGATGGATATTGGTATACACGTCATCGATCATGGCGGTGCTTCGTCTCTTTGCCGGCTCCATCGTTCACAGAATTTCTCCGCTGGGATTGCTTTCTGTAAGTTCTTCGATTGCGTGCGCGGGATTGCTTTTGCTTTCAGTTTCAAGTGGCGTAGCCATAATTCTTGCAGCGACACTGTTTGCATTGGGCAAGACTTTCTTCTGGCCTACGATGTTGGGAATTGTTTCCGAACAATTTCCTAAAGGCGGTGCGCTCACCATAAATATTACGGGTGGTGTTGGGATGATTGCAGCAGGAGTGATCGGTGCAGTAATTCTGGGCTATGTACAAGACAAGCGTATCGACTCCAATTTAACAACGTATGATACAGAACATCATTCCACGTTGCACGACAGCTATGCAACCGATCAAAAGGAAAGCCTTTTTGGAAAATACCAGGCGATCAACTCTGTTAAACTCGCGACAGGAAGTGCGGAAGATCAGTCTGTAATTCATTCTCTTCAGGATGGTGCTAAGAAAGATGCTTTGAAAACAGTGGCCATCTTTCCGGTGATCATGCTCGTCACATATCTTTTCCTGATCTTCTATTTCAAATCCAAGGGCGGATATCGGGCTGTAGTGTTGAATGACAATCACTAAAAACCGAAGCCTATAAAATTTCGATTAGTCTATGAGTTCAAAGAAAATTAACATCGCTATTGTTGGATTAGGTTTCGGTGCTGAGTTCATTCCGATCTATCAAAAACATCCGAATGCAAACATGTATGCCATCTGCCAACGCACAGAGTCGCGCCTTAACGAAGTAGGAAATGCTTTCGGAATTGAAAAGAGGTACAGCAACTTTTCCGATCTGTTGAAAGACCCAGCCGTTGACGCAGTGCATATTAATTCACCAATCCATCTTCATGCAGAGCAATCTCTCGCCGCACTGAAGTCCGGTAAGCATGTGGCGTGTACCGTGCCGATGGGTATCACGGTGGAAGAATGCAAGGCCATTGTAGAGATGGTGAAAACGACTGGGCTCACATATATGATGATGGAAACGGTTTTGTACAGTCGTGAGTTTTTGTTTGTGAAAGAGATGTACGATAAAGGCGAACTGGGCAAAGTGCAATTTCTTCGGGCATCGCATCAACAGGAAATGGAAAAGTGGCCTGGCTATTGGGAAGGACTTCCCCCCATGCATTATGCTACGCATTGTGTTGGGCCAGTGCTGGGATTAACCCGAGATGTAGCCGAATATGTTTCGTGCTTTGGATCGGGTACTATTAGTGCACACCTCATTCCGAAATACAATTCACCCTTCGCTATTGAAACATGCCATATCAAATTCAGGAATTCTGATCTCTCGGCAGAGGTAACGCGTTCGTTATTTAATACCGCTCGCCAATATCGGGAAAGTTTTGATGTGTACGCATCAAAAAAATCTTTCGAGTGGACTCAAATTGAACACGAGCAGCATGTGATTCACACGGGAGAAACTCCATCACGTGTTTCAGTTCCTGATTATCGTCACTTGCTACCGAAGGAGATCGCTTCATTCACGCAAGCAGGAGTTTATGATTCGGATAGTCACCAGCACCTGTCCTTTACTCAAGGTGCGGGCCATGGTGGCTCCCACCCGCACTTGGCACATAATTTCCTGATGGCACTTGTCAATGGTACACAACCTTATCCGAATGCAACACAATCTGCAAATATCACTTGTGTTGGGATACTTGCGCATGAGTCTGCTATGAATGGAGGCAAAATTATGACGTTGCCTGACTTCACATTTTCCTGAATAAAGAGCTACTTTCAATGCAAAATAGAACAACTATGGGTTCATCAAAATCTTCCAGAAGGGGTTTCATGAAAAAAGCATTTGGCTCGGCTATCGCTACTGCTGCTATAGCCTACTATGCTGCTTGGTGACGACAAGCGAAATGTAGTGGAATTGAAAGCAACGCCAGGAGAGGAGGAAACTTATGTCGCGAATCATCAGGTTAACGTTGCCGTGATCGCGATGGCATCATGGGATTCAACGATGCGGAGACATCCGTGCAGATTCCCAGTGTGAAACTGGTAGCAGCTTCCGGCGCAGCAAAAGGAATATGAAAAATGGTATAAGGCAAGATACCCTGCTGAGAAACTTTCTATGGTTGAGCTCGGCACAGAATACAAAGCCCCCGAAAAATATAATGCCAACATTGATCATCACGTAGCTTTCTACGATGGAATTCGCGACGGGAAACCCATTGCAGAAGACGCGCTCTTCAGTATGAGAGCGGCAGGGCCGGCACTCGCTTCCAACAAAAGCTACTTTGACAAAAAGATTATCAATTGGGATCCTGAAAATGCAAAACTGGTGTAGCGAATTTTATTGCATTACAAAAACAAAAAATCCATTCAAACAGAAAGGATTTTTTGTTTCTTGAGACTTATAAGTGCCTCAACTATAATTTCAACTCTCCCCATCCTTTGCGATAGGTTCTTTTCAAAAACTGATTAGCTGGTTCAAAATTGGTGATCTTCATATTTTCTCCATCCCACTTATGCGAGATGTACCGACCTGGATAACTGTATCCAACCTGATCTCCATAAACGGGATCTTTGCGTGTTGTTTTTTCACGCATGCTAAATGTTCTCAGTAACAGATTGCCCATCAACACCGTTTCGGTGAGCGGCCCGGCATAACCAACAAATGGTGATGATACTTCCATCTTTCCATAACCTGCTATACATGCATCTACCCATTGCCACCAGTGGCCATCCATATCACCTGGCACGCGAGTATATTTCTTGGGAATATTAATTTCCTTGTTCAACGAGAGAGGCAACAATATTGGATTGCGTCCGCCCCATCCGCAAGCTGCCTTGCCTTTGGTGCCCACAAACAAAGTGCTCCCTTCAAAATCATTTAGTCCGGGCCAATCGCCTAAGATAGAATTCATATTGGATGCGGCCTCAAGTTCCTTGGGACGCTCAGGAGTAATTCCTCCGTCCATCCAATACAGATCAAGATCTTTTCCATTTTTCATCGTGAATTTGAAACGAATAGAACTCGACACCGGGCCGCTCAAAGGAAAGTCAGCTTCGCTAAATATTCCGTCATATACTGTACTCGCACTTCCTGAGACTTCAGTTGGATAACCAAGCTCTAAAAGTTTGAAGGGCGGGCCTATGATATGACATCCCATGTCGCCCAA
>Ga0207112_1069_pt2 | contig 26355 bp, 19 predicted proteins | sample Alteio_BWMinHeat_72_FD_153549 | JGI IMG/M metagenome (GOLD analysis project Ga0207112, IMG submission 153549) | Enriched cells from forest soil in Barre Woods Harvard Forest LTER site, Petersham, Massachusetts, United States -... | ecosystem: Environmental > Terrestrial > Soil > Temperate forest >...
TCTAAAGGAGAACCCAGTTATTATCGAGTTACCTCGTAGAACTCTTGATTTCGAAAGAATTGCTTAAGAATTCTGACCCAACTTTCTGGCATCATTTAAATCACCTTGTATGAATCCTTTGTTTAATTCTCCAGAGGTGAGCCTCATTTTAGTTTGGCTTACCTGCGTATTACTTGCCGTCATTGGGTACTATTTTGTTCAAGGTCAAAAGAAGAGCTAGCCTTATTAGATAACAACTACCTGGCGTGAAGGAAGAAGAACTTATTCTTGCGTTGGCAAAACTTGAGATTCAAGTCACAATTGGCTTTACAGAGGCGAGTTTGTCCATCTAGACTGCGATGAACGATTTCTGGATTAAGGACGTCGAGAATATAGTTACCCAATTGAACGCCAACCAAACGTGAATGCCAACGGCCATTCCTAGCGCAGGCAAAGAACCGAACATCGCTCCCCTACCATTTCAACTAATTCTTTGCCAAATGAAATAGAAAATTTGAGTCACTCAAGAAATATTAAGGGCCGATTTTATAAGGCCTTCAAATAAGGTGATTATAACTTCGTTTTTATGTTGACTTTCTTGGCAGAGAATCCCAATAACTCAAATTGAGTTGGCTCCAATCACTGATTTTACTTAATTCGAGAATTAACCGAGATAGATGAGTTAAAGCTGCACCTAAACACTAGAAGTTGAACGTCTTCCAATCACCACTATTTCCTGCTACTTCAAAAACCGGATGGGTTACAGTTTCACTAACGTTGAAAACAACCGCCAATTTGCCATTGACCGTGATGGACTCCTCGTGTAGTACATTTTTGTCATCACCCAAAATCCTCACATTGATCTGATCAGGCTCTTTGTTCTCTACTGAGAGCAAGAACTTGTTTTTCGCATTCACTATTTTAGTAACAACTATACTGCTCTCAACCTTTTTAACAGAGTAAGAAAATTTTTTCTCTGTTTTTCCCTCTTTGTCTTCCACTACTATTTTGAAATCCCCTTGCTGCTGATCATTAAAATTGTAAGGACGAGTAAATGAACCCATCTTAAGTGATTCCGTAAAAATAACCTCGTCTTTACTATTCAAGATGGATATCTTGACGTTGCCGACTTGCGTGGTTTTATAAATTAACATAACAATGCCAGGGCCTACATTTGATTGAATTGCGACTTTCTCATTAGCCTGGCCATTGCAGGATAAAGCCACCATATAGATCAATACACTAAGGGCAAGGAATTTTCGGGTTTTCATGGGTTTGGGTTTAGGCGTCACTCGAATGTAGTCAACATCAGTCTAACCTGCAACACATGAGTTATCGATAGTCAATCGTCTTTTCTCATGTATCGGATTGTTAATCGCTGAAGCTTACCACTTACAGACGAAATGCTAATAATCTCAAACTATATCTGCAACGATGAACTTAATTTGCTGCCCTTGTCATCCTGTTCAGGAAGTGATTTTATGAAGGGGAGAAAATCCATTTTTTGACTTTAGTATTATCCCGCCATATTCGGGATTTGCTCGAAAATCTAGTTTCTTAAACTTGGGGAAAATCTCTAAAATCTTTGGAAATTAAAGCGGGCTCTGAAAATCGGCAGGCACATTTTAATTTTTGGTTTAGAAGGAAAAACTGGCCAAATGAACATTTTTAATTGTCCGTCATTCCTTCAAATAAAATTGAAGTTGATAATGCTCTCAGACGAAGTACATTATTAAATGACCCAACCAAATAGAAGTCATATCATTTTGCCTGTATTGTCCCCAAGCAAGGGAAAGAAATCATCATAACGGACAAACTACTAGGTGCCCTTGCAGTTCTACGAGTTTTTTATGATACGCTTGCGCTCGAAGCCTCCATAATCCACGAATTCCAGTGAGAATTACTGGCGGGGCTTCACACACCCCATTACTGGCACACCTAATCATAAAAGTGCCGCCGCTACTGCCGACGCTAGAGAATGTTCTAAGATTACTCGAGCGAATCTATATTAAAGCGGGCTGATAAAAACACCACCGCCTGACGTACCCGCCAAAATATTGCTACCACTGATGCCAATTGAAAAAATATGTTGACCGGTTATGCCAGCGTCCACTTGAATCCAACTTGCGCCATTGTCCCCGGAGAGAAAAACACCACCGTTGGTATTTGCGAAAATATTGTTGCCAGTTGTGGCAAAAGAGGAAACGACTTGACCTGAAAGGCCGGCATTGGCAAGAACCCAACTGCTCCCATTGTCATCGGAGGAGAAAACACCACCATCTGTCCCGGCAAAAATGTACTTTCCATTAAAACAGAGGCTGCTCACGGAAACCGTGTTTGGCAAACCGGAGTTTACAGGTGCCCAGCTGTTGCCATTGTCGGCGGAACGAAAAACGCCACTATTATTCCCGACAAAAATATTGCCGTTTGAAACAATGGCCGCTATTTTTGAATTTGGAAGGCCGCTACCTGCCGGCGCTTCCCAACTAACACCATTATTGATTGTCCGAAAAATGCTATTGTTAGTCACTGCAAAAATGTAGTTACCGCTTATGATAAGTTGATCAACACTTTGTCCTGTTAAATCTGTATTCGTTGCTTTCCAACTTGCCCCATTGTTGCCAGATAGGAAAACACCGCCGCCACGAGTTCCTGCAAAAATGTTATTGCCGCTAATAACCATCGAATTAACGGTCTGATTTGTCAAGCCCGTGTTCACTTGAGTCCAACCGCCTCCATTGTTAGTCGAAAGATAAATGCCGCTCCCCGTTGTTCCTGCAAAAATGTTGCCCCCGCTTATTGCAAATGAACTAACTACCGGATTCGTCAGCCCGGTGTTCTCAGAATTCCAACTCGTTCCATTGTTGCTACTAACGAAAACACCGTCTGCTGTTCCCGCAACAATACTGCTTCCACTTACGGCAAGAGAAGAGACATTTGGATTTGTCAGGCCAGTGCTCGCCGGTGCCCAACTGCTTCCGCTATTGCTGGTTACAAAGACACCATTTGGCGTTCCTGCGAAAACATCGGTACCGATGACAGCCAGGGAAGTAATATACCCGGTTGAAAGACTAGTCTGAGACCAACTACCTCCATTATCAGTCGAGAGATAAACACCGCCGCTTATTGTTCCTGCAAAAATATTGCTTCCGCTAATGGCAAGGGAAAAAACATATTGGTAAAGACCATATTGAATTCCCAAGCCGGCGTTAGCTGGTGACCACGTTACTCCATTGTTGGTGGAAAGAAGCGCGCCCTCATCACTTGACACTCCAGCTAAAATATTACTACCGCTTATAGCGAGAGAATAAATAGAATTGTAAGGGCCCTGAGTCCAAGTACTCCCATTGTCAGTCGAGAAGACAAGACCCGCGCTCGTGCCAACAAAAATATTGCCGCCACTTTTGGCAAGAGCAGAAACTACAGCACCTCCAACGGGCGCTGTAGTTTGAGTCCAGCTACCGCCATTATCATTGGAGATGAAAAGGCCGTTGTACCATGTTCCTGCAAAAATGGTACCGCCACTTACCAAAAGTGAACCCATTGGTTTAGTGAGACTACTCAATACCCAACTAGCTCCGCCATTGGTGGATAGAAAAACACCCAGCGCTGTTCCCGCAAAAATGTTGTTGCCACTGACAACCACTGAATTGATTGTTCCACCATAAGGCCCGTTAGTTTTGGCCCAGTTTATTACTGTAGAGCTGATAGGTTGGATAGTTACAGACACCGAAAAACTCTGCGTGCTGCCATCTGCTGCGGTTACAATGTAATTAACGAGATTTGAGAAGTCTTGTACCACTCCTGATTCAGGGCTTATTTTTTGACCTTCAAAGGTTATCGTTGGCACAATAGCATTTACCGCGGTGCCAAATGGTACTGAGAGGCTTATGTAGTGGTCAACAATTACACCTGTTACTGTTGGCGTCAGGCCAGCAAAATTGAATGCCGTGATCAGTTTAGTGGAACTCTTTGCCGGAGTGGTGTCCTCTTTTTTACAGCTTGTCAGCTGGACTAAAATAAAAAATAAGAGGCCCAAGGCCCGCATCTTCATTTTCACTTGAGGAGGTATTAGGGATGTCATCAAAAATTTTAATGTTTAGACTGTTACAGTTGTTGGACTCAGACCCCGGGCGAGCGACAGAATCAGAGATGAGAAATAAAAATCATTTTTGCAAATGAAAGACAAATGACCCGAGTAAAAAAATCAATATCAAAGAATTACCTTACTCAGAAAATTACTACTCCATTGTGACTATCCAATTTTTAAATGAATTAATAACTGAGTTTTGGTTATAGCGCAATTAGAAATTTTCATAACCAATTCAGTTTCAGTTCCAATTAAAATAGCCCCAAGTTCAAGTAACCATTCAGGTAAAGGAATTCCAACCGGAGCTTTAAGTGCAGACCTTAATGAATTCATAAATTGATGATTAGTTATCGGTGCTGGCGCAGTCACATCATATACTCTTGATAAGCTTTGATTATCAACAATGAAGTCAACAAGTAGTGTGGCGGTACATTATTAATGGACCCAACCACCAGTTGGTTGAGAAAACGAACAATTGACGAATTTATAAAAAAGAAAAGTTTAGCCCCAATTGCCAACAGGTTCGATACCATCACAATCAATTTCCATTTTGACGATAATGAGCCGGCCGGTCAAAACGCATTGATTATTTGATCTACTTCTAAATGACTTTATTAAAGAACCAATGGAATCCAAGGCCTAATGTTACCGCATGAGTCAACAGGGTTTCTTTATAATCGTTGGGTACAGTAGTAACAATTTCAGAAATGTTTGAAGATGTATTGGTAACGTTTTGGTTGTTGCTATTTACTGAAGTATAGCCATAGCCGACTGCAAAATCCATCCCAACAAAGTCATTGAAGAAGTGTGTAAGTCCAATGCTTCCCCCAACATTCCAGGAGAAAATACCGTTGATCGTACCGTCGCTTTGATAGGTACTGTTAATATTATTATTGCCGCTAGAGGAAGAACCTCCCCGACCCGTACCCAAAGTTCCGTTTAGCTGAGTGTAAAACATTGTTTTAGAAAGTTTATCAAAATAATAATATCGCACGAATGGCCCTGCGTTGACAGTAGACGTGTTTGTTTTGGCGTTTGTCGTTAGTAAATTATTGTTTGTAAGAGTAGTACTGGTATTAGTGTTCCTTACGGAAAGACTATAATTAATCGATCCACCCAAGACTAGATGATCATTGATAAATACGCCGACTTGTGGACCGAATGAAAGGGTGTAAGCTTTAGAGGATGCAGTTCTCGTTTGGTTGCTTCCACTGGAGTAATTCAAATTGTCTGATGCTGATTGATAGGAATTTGTTCCGAGGGTCGGGCCAACAAAAATTGTTCCCTTTGAAAATTGCGCCGAAGCTGAGTAAGCAAAGGCAGACATAATAAAAATAAGTTTAATCTTTTTCATAATTAAGTTTGACACAAAATGCTGTAAGTATTTTTAGTAAAAATGGCACTCTCCCCGCAAAGGACGTTATATACAATTTTGAAAGAGTTACATTATTAACAGGATGCCTCTTCCACTAATTGGTCTAAGAATATTATTTATTAACCCAACCATTTCAATGGTTTAGAGTGGCCTTCGGTAGGCAGAAGTTTTTGCCAACATATTTCCTTTCTCCAATTTCATTCAAATAGTAACACCGACGTCTCGCATCTGAAAAATAGTTTCGTGTGCCTTCCTCTTTTATGGGAATGACGGAAGTTACTTTCTTGTTTTTGTTTCCCTTTTGCGAAGAAGGGTTACTTAAATACCAGGCAGCTAATTCCTTGTCCCTGGCAAGTTTATCTTCATCGGCTAGCCTTACCTCATTAGCAATCTCCTTTTCCCTGTTGTTAAGGGTTTCGTTTGTTGGTTCATTTGTCCAGGTTCCATTATCCCAATAAAAATCAATAAACGTAACACTATCTTTGGAGCCGACAGCGGTACCATGACTGTTACTTTTTTTGGCCGATGTAACCCGTTTGGTGAGACTATCGGGCGAGATCTTCTGTGATAAAGAATTAATTGTTGACAATAGTAGTGAGAATAGTAAAAGGGATTTCATTCGTTCTAATTGTGATCGTATTGCTTCAATGGTGCGATGTATGACACAAAGGTCAAAGGTTGCCTTACCTAAGAATTAACCGTTGCAATGATCAAGAAATTAACTACATAATTCACTCATTTTATTTACAGGCTGTCTGTGGCGTGAAGTGTCAGTCAATATCGACACAAAGATTTGCCAACTGCTAATTCAAAAATAACAAGGTGATGGTATGAATTATCCCCTAAGGGTAGGGAGATTTGATTTTTTTTAATCAAAAAATAATCGACTCCGCGTGTCCGGTATTCAAATTAAAGTTTGTATTACAACAAACGTTAAAAAATGAAAATGGCTAACCTTTCCATTCAACTTTTCTTTCTCTTAACCGCCATTTGTTCCACGCAGCTTTCGCACAGAAAACAAAAGGAATGGCTTCATGAGAAAATGCCGCCTGATTTGGAAACGGAATATGCACTAAGCGCACTCCTAGTTTGCGAGATACCGCTACATTACTTTTGAAGGTGCAAACCCGTTGTATTAAAGAATATCCTTATTAATGCTGAAACAAATGAAAGTATGCAATCAACCGAAAGATATTATCGTGTTTGGTGTTCAAGTGAAAAACTTTCCGAACCAGATTAAGGAAACTTTCGACAACCTAATGAAAACCTTTGGAAACCGCACTTATTATGGAATTAGTTGGTTTGATGAAAAGGACATCATAATATATTATGCAATGGTGCCGGAAGCTTTTGAAGGTGAAGCAAAAAAATATGATTATGAAACGCTTCTTATAGGAAAGGGAGAATACCATACGGAAACCATACGCAACTGGTTAAGCAAAGTTGATTCGATAAAAGATGTATTTCATGAGTTAATGTCAGGCAATAGGCCAGATAAAAATCATCCTTGTATAGAGTGGTATGTGTCGAGTGATGAAATGCTATGTATGATTAAGGCCTCAAGAAAAAAATAAAACGGATAATCAAACTTGGAGGCGTTCAAATTCACTTCCCCCACCCTTCAACCATGGCGTTCGAGCATTGAATGTCAGGTTAGGCTTCCCGGTGAGTGATCGGGACCGACAACGAATCAAGGTATCCCTGTAATAAGTTTTTAGGGCCGCCATCTGTGACAAGAACGATCGGCTCCTCTCCACCCTTGAAAGATTTAAGGGCCTCTCCTATTGTCAGTCTGCAAATGTGGTGTTAGTGCCGGGCCTGCTCCACGACTTTTTTATAATACGATGTTCCATTTATGTAAATTTTTATCAATCTTGCAAATCTGAATTCTTATCGAAGGACCAAGTTCAAATTTTTTTGCCATTCCTTCTCATCGATGATGAAGAATTGGCAGGACTCAAGTCAATTTTATTAGATCTTCAGAAATCGCTTCTAACTTTTTTTGAAAAATTATGAAGAAACTGATTTGCTACGCTCTCAGTTTAACTATTGTATGCGGTTGCAGTAAAGAAAGCAGCCCACCTGTCATTCCACCAACAATTTATGTTGCTGGTTACACAACTTTGATCGGTGGCAATGACATACCGGATTATTGGGTAGACAATACAAGTACTGGTTCGTTCGCAGCTAACACTGCGCAATCTGATCGAACCTTATCTACTCTCGCGTTAGATATAAGTGCTAACGGTAATGATATCTATATTGTAGGCAGTAATTATAACAACAGTACAAACCTGAATGTTGCTGTTCTATGGAAAAACGGAATCCCAACTAATTTGAGTTCCGGAAATCAACCGTCCGCCTACGCAACTTCGGTGGCTGTAACAAATGAACACGTATATGTAGGTGGAGCAACTACATCGTTGAATGGTCTTACCGCGCAAGGAATTCTTTGGACCGATGGCGTCATGTCAGTTCTTAATAACCCTAACACGTCCGCGTCGATTAGTGACGTTTTTGTTAACGGGTCTGATGTATACGCTTGCGGAGTAGAGCACAGTCAGAGCAGTACCACTTTCCTAACTTTTGCATCTTATTGGAAAAACCAAGTACGCACCGTTCTTTCTGATACTACCAAGGTGTTTAGTTCTAGAGCTACATCGATTATGGTATCCGGAACTGATGTTTATGTTAGTGGTAACTATACCGATCCGTCCGGAAAAACCCACGCGGCATATTGGAAAAATGGTGCTTTGACAATACTAGAGACTAATTCGTTAGGATCGTATTCGCTATGTATTTTCGTTACAGGTACAGATGTCTATGTGGGCGGTGGATATTTTGCAAATAACAATCAGCAGGCAGTTTACTGGAAGAATGGTGTAATGACAACTTTAACTAACGCCTACAAGGCTGAAATCGGTAGTATTAATGTGAACTCAGGAAATGTTTATGCGTCAGGCTCGATACAAAGCACTAGTTCATCCAATAGTATTGCGGTGATGTGGAAAAATGGTATAAAAACTGCACTTAGTGACAGCACAACAACCTCCGGTGTTGGCAGAGGTATGTTTTTAAAATAATAGAAATCTTAAGATACCTAAGTGAAGCTGTCACCAACGTTCACCAACAGTGAGCGCAAAGCCGTCCGCAGTAGTTTACTCGCTGCACCTGAGCGACCGAACTCAACACCATTTTCGTGCACCTCACAAAGCCAGGATCATTCTTGATACGATCTCCGTCAATTCCACCATTTTGTCGAACAAAGAAACCTTCTTTTGTTTTGTAGAAAGACAAGTCTCCTACCTGCCCGCTGAATTTAATTACACCTTTTTGTCTCGCCATTTTTTATAAAATTTATTTTAGTTTAGCCAGCCTGTTCACGGTACAGTCTACCTAAGCCATTGTCGCAACAATTATGGCGCAAACATATTCGATGAAATCGCGCTCGCTTAAGTGCGCGGTCGCGAAAGGCAGCTTTAGTTCACATTTGTTCTCATTTGTTCACTTTTTTCCAGGAAGAAATAATGAAAACTTCAGACCTTTGCCTCAACAAAAAAAAATAGATGAAGCATAAATAACCCATAGATAAAGCATAGATGAAGCATAGATAGAGTATGACAATAGACAGAATATCATTTACCCAAAGGATGTTGAGCGAATTACAGGCTGGGGCAATCGCTACGCTCGATTATTGCTAAGAAAAATCAAGGCACACTGCAACAAAGATCCGCACCACATGATAAGCCTCAATGATTTTTGCGATTTCATGGGCTTGCCACCTTAGGAAGTAAGCGATCGCTTACTCAGATAGAAAGCAGTTCATTTCTTAGCACTGTCGATTTATTTTACCTATAACTAATACGGATTGAATAGAAATGATTTGGTTAGTTTGTAATTCGTAAGTCACCTCAAAACCCTACACCCCAAAACTTTTGAACTAAAACCCTATCGAGTTCCCCCCATCAATCGGAATCACAGCTCCCGTGATATAAGCGTTTTCATTTGATACAAGAAAGTAGACCGCGTTGGCAACATCCTCAGGTGATCCCAGTGTTCCAAGTGGCGTACGTTCTAGCACTCTGCGTTTTCTTTCAGGATCACTGTCTAAGGCAGTTGACGACATCTTTGTTTTTATAAATCCCGGCGCAACGCAATTCACCAGAATGCCATGCGGTGAAAGATCAACCGCCATGCTTCGGGTCATCCCTTCGATCGCAGCCTTCGATGCGGAATAGGCAACCACTTTGGGAATTCCATAATGTGCAGCCATCGAACTTATATTTATAATAGAGCCTTTCTTCTGAGTGATCATTACTTTTGATACTTCTCTGGAAATGGCAAATACGCCTACAAGGTTGGTTAACAAAACTTTTTGAAACTCATCATCGGTAACACTTACCAGGTCTTTCTTTAAATTGATGCCGGCGTTATTCACAAGAATATCTATCCTCCCATACCGGGCGGTAATTTCCTTTACGTGAGCTGGAATCAAGTCTAACCTTGTGATGTCCATTTGTAATGGAACGCATAAATCGCCAAGTGACTCTCTTGTTTTTTTTAATCTCCCCTCATCTCTTCCAGTGATGATGGTTACTATTCCATTGGCGACGAATTTCTCTGTCATTGCCAATCCAAGGCCGGAACTGCCTCCGGTAACAATAGCTATTTTTTGTATCAGCTGAACTTTTGTTTTCATTAGAAATATCGGTTATCCATCATTCCATCTACATATGAAAATAGGCTGTAAGCCACAAAACAATAACATCGATTGCATGACATAATTACAATAATATAGCTATTTGTGCACCTTTTATTAAATAAATATTTGCAATCGGTTGCATAATTAATTCTAATCTTAGACATTAGTGTCCGTAGATCATTACCACTCAAACTGCTAAAACAATATTCTATGAAAAATGAAATTTTACTTGTTAACCAAAAGTTGAGAGGACTGGCCAACCACCTCAAACTTTTGCTGGTACTCTTTGCGGTTCTACTTACCTCATCACTCTCAGCTCAATCAGTTGTAAAAGGAAAAGTAACCGATGCTGATGGCACAGGCATTCCTGGCGTAAACGTTATCATTAAAGGCACAACGACGGGAACTGCGACTGACGCAGACGGCGCATTTTCAATGAGCATTCCTGACGGCACCGCAGATCCTGTTCTTGTCTTTTCTTTCATCGGTTACACCTCGCAGGAGCAGCAAGTCAGCGGACGCAGCTCAATAGATGTCAAAATGATTGCTGACACTAAAGAACTAAATGAAATTGTTGTGGTAGGATATGGCACGCAACTAAAAAGAGATATAACGGGAGCCATTGTAAAAGTTCAGTCAGATGTTTTGCAGCAAACGGCCTCTTACAATGTTATTGATCAGCTCAAAGGTCATGCTGCCGGAGTTGATATCATTTCAGCAAGTGCAGTTCCAGGAGGGGAATCACAGATTCGGATACGAGGCAGCCGCACCATGGTAGCAAACACACAGACGCCTACCGCAACCAGCGCCACTACCGATGCTGGCAATGCAAATTCTGCCGATGGACCTCTATTAGTCGTCGATGGTATCCCCTACTCTGGTAATTTGAATGACATCAGCCCCAGCGATATTGCGAGTTTAGAAATTTTGAAGGACGCTTCTGCCACGGCCATTTATGGCTCAAGGGGTGCAGGCGGAGTAATTCTGGTCACAACCAAAAGAGGTACATCCGGCAAAACTGTTTTCAGTTATGATGGCTATTATGGAACTTCTAAAGTGATGAAAGAACTGCGTGTATTTAATGGAGCGGAATTTGCCCAATTCAAAAAAGATGCCAACTATGCCCTCACACCCGCTGAACAAGCTGCTCAGGCAGCAAATGTTTCAACCGATTGGCAGAAATTAATTTACCAAAATGCACCAATCACCAATCACAACTTAAATGTTACGGGCGGAAGCGACAAAAGCAAATACTCTATGGGCGCTAACTATTTCAAGCAAGGTGGCATAATACCAAATCAGGATTATACAAGATACACGTTGAGATCTACTATGGACCACCAATTAAGCAACCGTATAAAAGTAGGAATCAATACGATCAACACGGTGTCCTATCAGAACACCCCTGGAGGAAGCGGAGTAGCATCAGGTTTGATGCGATTAACTCCGTTAGCCTCTCCATATAATCCAGACGGCACAGTTAACCTGCTACCACAAGTGGGTGGTGTAGATGCAAATGTATTTAGTCCGCTTACGCTTAAATCTAATTCCGGCGCTCTCCTGAGCAGAACCCGAAGACTTAGAACTTTCAATAGCTTATATGGTGAGGTTGATATCATAAAAGGGTTGAAGTACCGAATCAATGTCGGGTTGGATTATTATCAAGACAAAAGCGATTCCTATTTAGGCCCCAACGTTTGGGGGAGTGGCACCTCGCTTCAATCCCAGTCTCAGGCAAGTATGAGAAATAGTGAGAACTGGCAATACACGGTTGAGAATTTGTTGCTTTATGAAAAAACATTGAATGAAAAACATAAAATTGGCTTTACCGGTTTATACTCTTTTCAAAAGAACCATTACCAAACCAGTTACGTGACAGCAATTGGGGTTCCTCTTGATATAATGCAGAACACTAATTTCTATCCTGCACAATCAACCACTGTTGGAGGCCAATATGATAACGTTTTTCAGGAACGAGGCTTGATCTCTTACATGGGCCGGCTTACGTACAGCTATGATGGCCGCCTCAGTGCTACAGCAACTTTTCGGACGGATGGTTCGTCCGTTTTGTCGCCGGGCAATCAGTACTACTCCTACCCTGCCCTTGCAGCAGCGTGGAATATCACCAATGAAAAATTTATGGCCGGAACCCCTGTGATCTCCAATCTTAAATTGAGAGCAGGATGGGGTGTAACAGCCAACCAAAACATTAACCCTTATTCCACACTCGGTGCATTAGGCACATCGGTCTATAATTTTGGCCAAGGGGCTTCAGGACAACAAGTTGGGTTTAATCTTAATAGCCTTCCTAACAATTCATTGAAATGGCAAAGTACTAGCCAATGGAATGTTGGTTTGGATTTTGGGATAATTGAAAACAGGATAACTGGAGCCATCGAAGTGTATAATCAGCAGACTTCAAATATCCTCCTACCCATAAGCTTGCCTCCTACAAATGGTGCCGGTACAACTTTCACAAATGCCGGCAAAACAAAGGGCAACGGAATGGAAATCAGTATCAATACAATCAATATTAAAAAAGATAACGGGTTCATATGGACAACTGAGTTTAACTACTTTTTTAATAGAGAGCAAATTGTTGCACTTTCCACACCTAGTAGCGACCCAGGCAATGGATGGTTTATCGGTCAGCCGCTCAACGTAATTTATGATTACAAGAAGATTGGTATCTGGCAAACAGGCGACCCTGGCTTGACCACACAAACTTCTCCAACGCAACAGGCAGGACAAATAAAGGTACTTGACTGGAATACTGCCGGCGCCGTGAAAAAGGGCGATACCGGTTATGGTGTAGCTGACAACAAAATCACCCCTGACGATCGGATGATCCTTGGAAACTTTCAACCCAAGTTTGATGCTGGCTTGTCTACTAAAGTAGCTTACAAAGGATTTGACCTTTCTATGAGTTTTTATGCAAGGATGGGGATGAAAGTTGTAGTTCCTTATGTAACCAGTGAACCAGCCGGATCAAATTATACAGGATACAGTTTCTTTAACCAGGCAAGGGTAAATCAATTGAAAGTGGATTACTGGACCCCTACTAACCCAACCAACGCATACCCACAACCAAATGGATCTTTGGGAGTTCCTTTTTATAGCTCTACTTTAGGTTACGTGGATGGCTCGTTCATTAAATGCAGGACCATCAACTTAGGTTATAACATACCTGCGGCTTTTCTTGGCAAAGCAGGAATATCCTCTTTAAGGGTGTACGTATCTGCTATTAATCCATTTGTGATCTGGGCACCATTTGTTCAGCAAGGTTATGGGCCTGATCCTGAAGGAAACGGATATGGCGGAGCGATTAACGCTCAAGGAACAACCAATGCTGGCACCCCCGGTCGCCAGGTCACGGTGAACGCCAATAACCCAGCGACAAGACAATTTATGCTTGGTTTAAACCTCAAATTTTAAAAGCCAGAAAATATGAAACAATTTAGAAATATAGTAGGCGGTGTGATATTGATCGCCACCATGCTTGTTAGCAATAGCTGTACTGATCTTTTGGTAGAAAAACCTCAGTCTGTTATAGCACCCACTGCCTTTACTACTCCATCCGGACTTCTCGCTGGTATTTCCGGGGTTTACAATAATATACGGGGACAATATGGGACAGAGGGGTTCACTGTGGCTCAAATGGCAGGCACTGACGAATACCTCGAGGGTAATGGTTCAAGTAGTTACCATCGTTTATTTACTTACAATGGTATAACTGCTGGGGATTTTAGCGGAGGGTTTAGTTGGTATTCTGATATTAATGCTCTGAACGGAATCCTAAAACTTGGACCCACAACACCAGGATTGGATTCTGCAACACTGAAAGCTTACCTTGGTCAGGCGCAGTTCTTAAGAGCCTTCCTTTACTTTTATCTTGTGCAGACTTACGGCAACATTCCTTTACACACGGATTTCATAACTGTGCCATCGCAGGCGGATGCCCCTGCCCCTCCGAATGATATTTATAAAGTAATCGTACAAGATTTGAACCATGCGATTAACAATTTGCCCAATACACCGACGGCACCATTTTTAGGTAAGGCTGCAACGGTCGGTGCTGCGAAATGGCTGTTGTCCAAGGTTTATTTGACCCGAGGTTGGCTAAACAACGACCCAAACGACTTTACTCTTGCCTATAACACCGCGGCAGATCTGATTGCTAAAGCGACGACGTACGGTCTTGGCCTGCAGACTGATTATGCCGATGCATTTAACCCGGCGAATGACTATGGTAAAGAAACAATTTTTGTAAGTGACCACAGCAACGATCCAAAGTATGACTATTTCTTAACAGGTACTGCGCAGGCGGGTGGACTTGGCATAAACGTCACCCCGTGGCTGGGGCTTTCCAACCTCGTATCAAATGTAGGCGTTGAATCAAAATTAGACCCTACGAAAATTGTTGCCGATCCGTCCTCAATAGGTCCACCGGTTTACAATCCAATGGGCTTCGTATCGTCAGGCAAATTGCTGGTAAACAGGGATATTCAGTTTGGAAGGCCTTTTGGGCGTATCAGACCCAATATATCTTATTTATTAAATCAAGCCTTTGCTGACCGAGCAAATGACTCAAGGTATTGGAAGACTTTCCAGGTGGTTTGGTTGGAAAATGCTGGATCAGGTGGCGGGGGTAATAGCACGCTTAATGGCGTTTATTCCGGCCCAGGCGTTCAAGGAACTCGAGGAACTTTACAATGTGGCGTTGATACGGCAATTTGGTTTTCTGACTATGAAGTTCCAGGAGCGCCACAGTCAAAAGGATCATGGCCATTTAAGGGAATTATTGCTACGCCGAATATGCAGTACGGCAATTTATATCCCTACATGAAAAAATATGCCGATCCAAGCAGGCCTAATCAAAACGACCCTTCAACGAGGCCATTTGTCATTGCTCGTTTTTCTGAGGTTTACTTAATCGCAGCAGAAGCTGCTTTTAAAGGAGGTGGCACAATGCAACAAGCAGCCGATATGCTCAATGTAGTTAGGCAACGTGCTGCTTACCGTACTGGTAAGGCTTATGCACCCGGTGGCGCATTTGGAACTGCTCTTCCGGCCACTATGGTGGGTGACCCCTATCCTGCAGGGATAACGCTTGGAACTGCTCAAGCTGCTGTGACAATAACATCCGCTCAGGTTACACTTGATTTTATTTTGGATGAACGAACACGCGAGTTTTATGGCGAGGCTATGCGATGGCTGGACTTGGTGCGAACTAAGTCACTTATTAGTCGAGTGAAAACCTGGAACGCCGCACAAGCAGGCACACTCATTCAGCCCACTCACGTGTTAAGGCCAATTCCACTCGATCAAATGTTGTTGGTTACTGTAGGACCTGGTTATCCTCAAAATCCGGGGTACTAAGTGAAATTAGTTTTTGTTTTAGGGTGTCATGGGGAGCGAAGTTATTTCGCTCTCCTGTTTTTAGCTGTTGAAGAATTTGGTGTTTAACTTAGGTCTATGAACTCGAAATCATTAGGGTCTTATTGGCAGCTTTTATTTTTCTTTCTGTTTTCAACCTATTGTACTAGGGGTCATGCTCAAGATTCTTACATCACGTTTGAAAAAAAATCAGGTAGCTTTACTTTATCCTCTTCCGGGAAATCATCTCCGATTTATGCAAGCAACTCTGATTTTCCAGGAGTATTGCGCGCGTTAAAAGACTTGAAGAAAGACATTGAGCTTGTTTCAAATACAGAACCGAGATTAATAACGGATCGAAACCCGGTTGAACGTGAGGTCGTCATTGTTGGAACGTTTGGCAAGAATGCATTAATCGATCAACTTGTTAAAAGTAATAAAATCGATGTCTCCATCCTCAAAGGAAAATGGGAAGATTTTCTAATACAAACTGTTGAAAAGCCTTTTGAAGGTGTTGATCGCGCCTTGGTAATTGTGGGTAGCGATAAACGGGGAACGATCTTTGGTATTTATGATCTGTCAAAGCAAATCGGTGTCTCCCCGTGGTACTGGTGGGCCGATGTCGCCCCCAGGAAGCAGAAGAATTTGTTTGTTATGCCAATGCGTTTTCTTTCGGGTGAACCCGTCGTTAAATACCGCGGCATTTTCATTAATGATGAAGAACCATCGCTTGGCCGATGGGCCGTTGAAAAATATGGCGGATTCAATCATGAATTTTATGAAAAAGTATTCGAGCTCATTCTTCGGATGAAAGGAAATTATCTCTGGCCTGCCATGTGGTGGGCAAGTTTCAACAGCGATGATCCCCTCAATCCGCAATTGGCCGATGAATATGGCATCGTGATGGGAACAACTCATCATGAGCCATTGATGCGTGCCCATGCCGAATGGAAAAAATTGAAAGCCGGCGACTGGAACTACGAAACCAATGCGGCCACACTTCAGAAATTTTGGAGAGAAGGTATCGAACGCATGGGGTCACGCGAGAGCATTGTTACGGTTGCGATGCGAGGCGACGGCGATATGGCCATGTCTCAAGAAACTAAAACAGCGCTGCTGGAAAAAATTGTAAAAGACCAGCGCGACATTATTCAAGACGTGACCAAAGGCGACATCACAAAAATTCCCCAACTATGGGCCATCTATAAGGAGGTGCAGGACTACTACGACAAAGGGATGCGTGTACCTGATGACGTTACGTTACTTTTTTGTGACGACAACTGGGGCAACGTGCGAAAGGTTCCGGGCCTGAACGACAAACCGCGACAAGGCGGTTACGGAATGTATTATCATTTCGACTATGTCGGAGATCCCCGTAATTATAAATGGCTTAACACGAATCCAATCATCAAAACGTGGGAACAAATGCACCTGGCCTACAGCTATGGCATAGACCGAATCTGGATAGTTAATGTAGGTGATCTCAAACCAATGGAATTTCCGATCAGTTTTTTTCTGGACTATGCCTGGAATCCTGGGAAATGGAACCAAAACAACATCAATGATTACACCAGGCAGTGGGCTGCGCAACAATTCGGAAATGAATTTGCAAGTGATATCGCCAGCATAATTTCCGGATACACAAAGTTCAACGGGCGAAGAAAGCCAGAGCTATTAACTCCCGAAACGTATAGCCTTGTTAACTATAACGAGGCCGAAGAGGTTGTTGGCGACTATCGTCACCTTGAAAAGAAAGCTGAAACTATTTATGAAAAGATAAGACCTGAACTTAAAGATGCGTTTTATCAACTGGTTCTTTTCCCTGTTAAGGCTTGTGCCAACCTTAATGATTTGTATGTAACCGTTGGAAGAAACAAATTATACGCAACACAGGGACGAGCATCAACGAACGATTTTGCTGAGCGTTCAAAAAGTCTTTATCAAAAAGACGTTGAGCTTTCATCGTATTACAACAACACTCTAGCCAATGGAAAGTGGCACAATATGATGAACCAGATTCACATCGGATATACATATTGGCAAGACCCCAAAGAAAGTGTGATGCCACAAACAACGATTCTAGAGCTCCCCCCTGCTGCAGAGATGGGAATTGCGATCGAAGGTTCAGAAAAATTTTGGCTAACAACTTCTGCTGACGCAATTCTTCCCGTATTTGACGCTAACAAAAAACCATCGCGCTATATCGACATTTTCAATCGTGGAAGAGCTCCTTTCGATTTTTCTGTTTCAACTGTGGTGCCCTGGCTGAAGTTTTCTAAAACCAAAGGGGCCATCGAAAAGGAACAACGAATAATAGTAACGGTAGACTGGTCGACCGTACCAACTGGTTTAATCCAAACGCCAATCACGATTGCTGGTGAAAATGGGAAGCAAATAATTGTGTTAGCAAAAATCGACAACGCAGTAGCAGATAAATCAAGTGAATCCTGTTTTATCGAAACCGAGGGTTGCATTTCTATAGAGCCGGAACATTTTAGTCGCTCTGTAAATGGGAAAACAATCACATGGCAGCGTCTTCCCGACTATGGTAGAACACTGTCAGGCATCACCTCATTTCCAGTCACAGCGCCAAGTCAAGAGCCTGGAGGTGAAAATCCACATTTGGAATATAATTTATTTCTTGCTGACACTGCGTCACTGATCGTTCAACTATACATGGGAACAACGCTGGCCTTTAATGCTAATCAAGGTCTTCGACTGGCAGTTTCAATAGATGACGAGTCTCCTCAAATCATTAACGTTAATAAAAACGAAACACCAAAATCATGGGCAAAAGTTGTTGAAGATAATGCACGACTCATTTCAACTAAACACAAGATTGCTTCGAAAGGAAAACATATACTTAAATATTGGTTGATTGATCCTGGCATTGTTCTGCAGAAAATTGTCATTGATGCGGGAGGTGTCAGACCAAGTTACCTCGGTCCGCCGGAAAGCTACTTTCGAAAAACATCAGAATAGAAAAAATTTCGCTTACGATTAGTTAATACCAACCATTTATGACTCCAGGCTTTATCCGTGTTTTGTCAATATGTCTTTTCCTGGTAAATGCAGTTGATCTATTCGGACAAATAAAATTGCCGAGATTAATATCGGACGGAGCTGTTCTGCAAAGAGACGCTAAAATTAAGCTTTGGGGATGGGCTTCCATTAACGAAGCGGTTTCACTGCATTTCAAAAACAAAGTTTATACTACCCATGCCAACGGTAGCGGACGTTGGGAATTTGTAATCCCTGCACAACCTTCGGGTGGTCCTTTTGACTTGATGTTTAAAGGCACAAACGAGGTAACAATTCATGATGTGTTATTTGGTGATGTTTGGGTTTGCTCTGGACAATCAAATATGGAGCTTACCATGGATCGTGTAAAAGACATATACAGTCACGTGATTGCCAATTCAGAGAACCAAAATATTCGTCAGTTCCTTGTACCAGACAAATACGACTTTAAGAATGAGCATGTTGATCTTGAAGGTGGAGATTGGCAGTCAGCGAACCCAAAAAATCTACTCTCCTTTTCCGCTGTTGCTTATTTCTTTGCCAAGGAAATTTATGAAAAGGAGCATGTTCCCATTGGCTTGATTAACGCAGCCCTCGGTGGCTCTCCCGTAGAAGCATGGATGAGTGAAGATGCACTGATCAGTTTTCCTAAACTGCATGATGAATGTTTGAAATTCAAAAATGACGAATTCATTCATGACATCGAGACCAGTGATAACAAAAGGATGAAGGATTGGTATGAAGAATTGGATAGTAAGGATCCAGGAATTTTGAGCTCTCCTAAATGGACTGACCCCAAACTGGATGACAACGAGTGGACGGAGATGGCGCTGCCTGGTTTTTGGGCCGATACCCCCCTCCTAAAAAATGTCAATGGATCGGTGTGGTTTAGAAGGAAATTCAATGTACCCAAATCGTTGACTAAAGAACCCGCCAGTCTTTGGCTTGGAAGAATTGTAGATCAGGATTCGGTTTTTGTCAATGGAAAATTCATAGGGACAACAGGTTACCAATACCCCCCGCGCAAATACACCATCAACCAGGGAATTCTAAATGAAGGCGAAAATTTAATTGCAATTCGGGTCATTAATAATTCAGGACGAGGCGGCTTCGTACCCGACAAGCCGTACTTTATCGCAGGACCACAGGATACAATCAACTTAACGGGACTGTGGAGGTATAAGTTAGGTGCTGCAATGCCTGCCTTGGCCGGCCCGACAGCGATCCGCTGGAAGCCAACTGGCTTGTATAATAAAATGATCTCCCCGTTATTGACATTTCCTATCAAAGGAGTCATTTGGTACCAGGGGGAATCGAATACGAAGCTGGCAGATGAATACCGGAAATTATTCCCCGCATTAATTTTGAGTTGGAGAGAAAAGTGGAAGCAGGGAGATTTTCCTTTTTTGTTCGTTCAACTGGCAAATTTCATGGAAGTAAAGACCGCCCCTTCAGAGAGCGACTGGGCTGCTTTGCGTGATGCGCAACTTCACACGCTCGCGGTGTCAAAAACAGGAATGGCTGTTGCCATCGATCTTGGTGAATGGAATGATGTTCATCCTCTCAATAAGTTGGATGTCGGAAAGAGACTTGCCATCATCGCACAACACCTCGCCTACAACAATAGAAAAATTATTTACTCTGGTCCTATTTATCAATCTGCTAAAGTCGTTCGAAGCAAAATTGAAATTTCATTTTTTAATGTTGGAAGTGGATTAATCGCTGAAGGCGGTGAACTGAAATATTTCTCCATTGCAGGGGTTGATAAGAAATTTGTTTGGGCGAAAGCAAAAATAGAGGGCGACAAAATTATGGTGTGGAGTGATGAAGTAGTCAGTCCAGCATTTGTAAGATATGCTTGGGCTGATAATCCTCAAGGTGCCAACCTTTATAACAAAGAAGGATTGCCAGCCTCGCCATTTACTTCCGAATCGAGTAAGTAGCTACAAAAATTGCACCTGTGAAAAAAAAATATGATCGCTGTAGCAGAATTGTTTTAGAAAACTCTTACCGCTAGCCTTACGGTCCACAATGCCGACTTCAGTCAAATTCAGGTGGGTTGTCGTAGCACTGCTTTTTTTTGCCACTTCAATTAATTACCTCGATCGGCAAGTGATTGGCCTGCTGAAAGACTCGCTAACAACTGACTTGAATTGGTCCGAACAAGATTATAGTAAGATTGTAATGGCTTTTACAATTGCCTACGCGTTCGGGCTATTTTTGTTCGGAAGAACGATAGATACCATCGGTACTAAATCGGGTTTTAAAATTTCTGTCATCGTATGGAGTGCCGCTGCGGTTGGGCACGGATTTGTAAAATCCACATTGGGATTCGGCGTGATGAGAACGTTATTAGGATTGGGAGAATCTGGCAATTTTCCGGCTGCAATAAAAACTGTGGCCGAATGGTTTCCGAAAAAAGAACGAGCATTTGCAACGGGAGTATTTAACAGTGGAACTAACATTGCTGCCGTATTGGGACCATTTTTGGTAATGTGGATATACAGCAATTATGGGTGGAGGGAGACTTTTTTCAGCACCGGTGCAATTGGCTTTGTGTGGCTTATCTTTTGGCAAATCTATTATGATATTCCTCAAAGAAAGAGCAACATAAGCAGAGCAGAACTTGAATATATCCATAGTGATGGACCGGAACCCATTGCGAAGAAAAGCAATTTGCTAAGCCTTTTATCCAGGAGGGAAACCTGGGCTTATGCTGCCGGAAAATTTTTCTCTGATCCGATCTGGTGGTTCTATTTATTTTGGATTCCATCCTATTTTAATTCTACGTATCATATCGACTTGAAAAGTTCCTGGATTTATGTATCGGCGATCTACCTCGTTGCCAGTTTCGGAAGCATTGGTGGAGGGTATCTGTCCGGATGGCTGATAAAAAAAGGATGGCCCGTAAATCTTGCACGCAAAAGAGTAATGCTGATTTATGCATGTTGCGTTTTACCAATTGCACTTATTCAGTTTGCTCATAACGCATGGAGCGGGGTAGCATTGATTAGCCTTGCAGCCGCGGCGCATCAGGCATGGAGCGCAAATATATTTACAACTGCCTCAGACCAGTTTCAAAAGAGCGATGTTAGTTCGATTGTGGGAATCGGAGGGTTACTTGGATCGCTGGGTTCAATTTTGTTTCCCTATATCGTAGGACTAATGTTGGATCATTTCAAAGCACAAGGAAATATTGACATGGGATATAATGTAATATTTATTATTTGTGGATTTTCTTATTTATTTGCCTGGACACTGATGCATTTTATTAATCATAAAAAGATATTTATTCGGAATTAATGGCGTGTCATATTCTACTCTCGATAGTGATCAATGGTTGCAACCGATTGCAATATTTTATTTTAAAATGCCCTTATTTTTCGCCATTTTTGTATAAATAACCAATGTAAACGATTGAATGAATAAGGTCAAAGAAATCACGATTTATGATATCGCGAAAGTATTGAACGTCTCGCCTGCTACGGTTAGCAGGGGGTTGAAAGATCACCCAGGCATTCGAAAAGATACGAAAAAGAAAATACTTAACGCAGCCCACAAAATGGGCTACCAGCAAAATACTTTTGCCAGCAATCTTCGAAGAAAAAACTCGAACACAATCGGGGTCATTGTTCCTCGCCTTGATAGTTACTTCATGTCTGCAGTAATCGCGGGTATGGAAAAGGTTGCCAATGGTGCTGGCTATAATCTCCTGATCAGTCAATCACAAGAGTCAGCGAAAAAAGAAATTGCAAGCACCAAAACCATGTTCGACAGTCGTGTCGACGGGCTCTTGATTTCATTGTCGGCCGAAACCAAAAACCTTGATCACTTCGATATTATTTTTAACAAACGCCTTCCTCTTATTTTCTTTGACCGTGTCGTTGAATTACCTCACTGCACAAGCATTGTGATTAATAACGAAAGAGCCGGCTATGATGCGACAACCCACCTGATTGAACAAGGCTGCAAAAAAGTAGTACACATTAGCGGGAACCTTAATAGAAATGTTTACGCAGATCGATTGAAGGGTTACAAAAAAGCGCTTTCAGAAAACAAAATAGCCTTTGATCCTCACCTCGTTTTTACAAATAATCTCAGCGATAAAGCAGGTGCCGAAGTGGCCAATGAGATTTTAAAAATGCCAAAATTACCAGATGGACTTTTTGCCGCCAATGATACTACTGCCGTTGCATGCATCCGGGAATTTAAACAGGCAGGACTAAAGATACCTCAGGATATTGCCGTGGCTGGCTTTAACAACGATCCTATTTCAAGGGTGATAGAACCAAACCTTACCACTATTCACTACCCCGGGGAAGAGATGGGCGAATTGGCGGCCTCCACACTCATCAATGGATTGAAGAATCGATCATCAGGTAATTTGAATACGATGGTGATTCGTCATGAACTTATAGTTCGCCGATCATCACTCAAAAAATAATAAGTCAAACTCTCATCACTGGTGACAATGATTCTAATGGAACAAACGATGCGATGGTTCGGGCCAAATGATCCGGTTTCACTTGCAGATATCAAACAGGCAGGTTGTACAGGAGTTGTGACTTCACTACATCACATCCCGGTAGGCGATGTATGGCCGGTAGGTGAAATTAAATCAAGAAAAAAAATAATTGAATCGGCTGGACTCACCTGGACTGTTATTGAAAGCCTTCCAGTACATGAGAACATTAAGAAGCAGTCCGGCAATTTTGAAGAGCTTATTGAAAACTATAAACTAAGCCTTCGAAACGCGGCGGCCGAAGGTCTCAAGGTGGTTACTTATAATTTTATGCCTGTGTTCGACTGGCTCCGAACAAACCCGGACTACGAGTTAGAAGATGGAAAAAGAACGTTGCGTTTCGAACGGGAAGCATTCATTGCATTTGATCTGTTTCTGTTGCAACGCTCTGACGCCGAAAAAGATTACTCAAAAGAAGAAATCACCAAGGCAACAAAACGATTTAAGGGGATGAGCCAGGAAGAAAAAGAAGCACTTAAAAAGAATGTACTCCTTGGTCTTCCGGGCAGCGACGAGCCGTTCACAGATGAACAAGTATTGTGTGCTTTGGCCACATACAAAAACATCGATGCGGCGAACCTCAAGAAACATCTTTTTTATTTCCTAAAAAAAATTGTACCGGTGGCAGAAGCGGTTGGCATTCGCCTTGCCATTCATCCGGATGATCCCCCCTACCCGGTTTTGGGCCTACCTCGCGTAGTAAGCACGGAGAAAGATCTTACCGAAATAATTGAGGCTGCTCCGTCAACAGTGAACGGGCTTTGTTTTTGTACCGGGTCTTTAGGAGTTAGAAAAGAAAATGACTTGCCTGCAATGATTAAACGACTTGGCGCACATGTTCACTTCCTACATTTACGAAATACCATTAGCGATGGTGACGGAAATTTCATGGAAGCCAATCATTTGGATGGTGGTACGGACATGGCTCATGTTGTAAAGGAAATAGTAGCCCTGATGAATCGCACCGGAACCTCAATTCCGATGCGCCCTGACCACGGTCATAAGATGCTTGATGATTTGAAAAAGAAAACATACCCCGGTTACTCAGCAATTGGCCGGTTAAAAGGTCTCGCCGAGTTACGAGGATTAGAATATGGAATTTCGAAATTTCTTTAGTGGCTTGTTAACAATTTGTATTTGTTTGAAGAAATAAACGCGACATGCTTCTTTTGGGAATCGATCTGGGAACCTCTTCGGTAAAAGTATCAGTTATCAATACTGACACTTTACGGACTGTTGCGACAACGCAATATCCGGAAACCGAAAATGAAATAATTGCGCTGCATTCCGGTTGGGCAGAGCAGTCGCCAGACCTATGGTGGGAACAAGTGCAACTTGCTGTTCTAAAACTGAATGCACTGCAAAAATACAATCCCAGCGATATATCAGCAATTGGTATAGCATACCAGATGCACGGACTGGTGGTGATCGATAAGTCAGAAACTGTTTTGCGCAACAGTATAATTTGGTGCGACAGTCGTGCTGTCGAACTTGGCAACAAAGCATTTGAGGTTATTGGGAAAGAAAGGTGCTTAACGCACTTACTCAACTCACCTGGAAATTTCACAGCGTCAAAGCTTGCTTGGGTAAAACAAAATGAACCAGACGTCTACGAAAAAATAGATAAGATCATGCTGCCTGGCGATTTCATTGCCATGAAGATGACGGGACAAACCACTACAAGTATCGCTGCCTTATCAGAGGGAATATTTTGGGACTTCAAAAAGAATGAATTGTCTGACGATGTCTTTGACTATTTCCAGCTCAACAAAAGTTTTATTCCTCCCGTGAAAAAAGTCTTTTCGGAGCATGGGTGTTTAAAAGCATCAGTGGCAGAATCGTTATCCTTAAAAAAAGGAATTCCGGTAACTTATAAAGCTGGTGACCAACCCAACAATGCACTCTCTTTGAACGTGATGCAACCGGGAGAATTTACAGCTACCGCCGGAACATCGGGTGTAATTTATGGGGTCTCTGATCAATTGACCTCAGATCGTGAATCACGCGTAAATTCTTTCGCACATGTCAACCACGTTCCATCGCATGGTGCAACGAATGACATCAGATTAGGCGTATTGCTTTGTGTTAATGGTGCTGGTATTTTAAACCGGTGGGTGAAGAATATTGCAGGCCACTCGATGAGCTATACCCAGATGACAGAACTTGCCAGAACGGTCAACGCGGGAAGTGATGGGCTCATGATCTTTCCCTTTGGCAATGGAGCCGAACGAATCCTGAGCAATCGCATACTGGGAGGCAGTATGAACGCCATTGACTTTAACACCCACAGCCAAGGTCACCTTTTTCGTGCAGCCCAGGAAGGTGTGGCTTTTGCATTGCGCTATGGGCTGGATATAATGAAGGAGAACGGCATGACTCCGAAAGTCATTCGGGCGGCTAAAGCGAATATGTTTCTAAGCGATGTCTTTACACAATGTTTTGTCAACACAACCAATGTGCCAATTGAATTTTACGACGGCGATGGAAGCTTTGGTGCAGCCATCGGAGCTGGTATTGGGCGCGGCGCGTTGATGGCCAATCCGCAGACCTCAAAAAGAAGACCACTCTCAGTAATAGAGCCTGGGCAAACTGCACAATACAATACCTTATATCAGAAGTGGAAAGAGATTTTGGAACGTAATTTAGCAGGCAATCATAAATCTTAAATTTTAAATCACCATGGCAATCACACTCGGACAAAAGGAATTTTTCAAAGAAATTAGTCAGATAAAATTCGAGGGCCCTCAATCAGACAATCCCATGGCCTTCCATTGGTATGATGAAACAAAGGTAGTGGCAGGCAAGCCAATGAAAGAATGGCTGCGTTTTGCCTGCGCCTACTGGCACAGCTTCTGCGGCACCGGCACTGATCCCTTCGGGGAATCCACCCACCTGTTCCCGTGGAGTGAAAAATCAGACGCCATAGAAAGAGCCAAAGACAAAGCCGATGCCGCGTTTGAGTTTATGACCAAACTCGGCTTGCCATACTTTTGCTTTCATGATGTAGACGTGGTGGATTATACCAATAACGTAAAAGACAACGAGAAGCGACTGCTCACCATTACCGAATATTTAAAAGCGAAGCAAAAAGCGAGTGGCGTGAAATTACTGTGGGGCACGGCTAACTTATTTTCGAACAGACGCTATATGAATGGGGCAGCGACGAATCCTGATTTTCATGTGTTGGCACACGGTGCCGCCCAGGTAAAGGCCGCTATTGATGCGACCATTGAATTGGGTGGAGAGAATTACGTTTTCTGGGGCGGACGCGAGGGCTATATGAGCTTGTT
>Ga0207112_1064_pt2 | contig 26196 bp, 24 predicted proteins | sample Alteio_BWMinHeat_72_FD_153549 | JGI IMG/M metagenome (GOLD analysis project Ga0207112, IMG submission 153549) | Enriched cells from forest soil in Barre Woods Harvard Forest LTER site, Petersham, Massachusetts, United States -... | ecosystem: Environmental > Terrestrial > Soil > Temperate forest >...
ATGCAGCTAATGTTGCTTTCGCTAAGAAATTAAAAAAATCAATGCAGGAAGCCGATAAGAAGGGCGTTCCAAAATACAATCCTTCATTGCCTCCGGTGATGGACATCAATAAAATTGCAGCAACGCTACCTCACAGGTATCCATTTATACTTATCGACAAAATAATTTATTTAGATAAGGAAAGAGTTATTGGTGTGAAGAATGTGACCATGAATGAGAATTACTTCCAGGGTCATTTTCCACGCAATCCGGTCTATCCGGGTGTACTTCAGGTTGAGTCCATGGCTCAGATCGGTGGCATCCTAGTATTAAATACAGTTCCTGATCCTGAAAATTACTGGACCTATTTTTTAGGAATTGATGAATTCCGTTTCCGGAAAATGGTTTTACCAGGCGATACTTTAGTTATTCAATGTGATTTGCTCGCTCCGATCAGACGAGGCATTGCAAAAATGACAGGACGTGGTTATGTCGGTAACACGCTTGTTTGCGAAGGCACAATGACCGCCAGCATCGTGAGGAAAGATTTATGAGTAAATATCCTTTAGCCAACGTTCACCCTGACGCCAAAATTGGCAACAACGTAGTAATAGAACCATTTGCAACTGTAAAGAGCGATGTAATAATTGGTGACGATTGTTGGATTGGAGCCAACGTAGTTCTTTGGGAGGGAACCCGATTGGGTAAAAATGTAAAAATCTATCCTGGTGCATCGATCTCTTCTGTGCCACAGGATCTAAAATTTGCTGGCGAAAAAACAGAAACTAATATTGGCGACAACACATCAATAAGAGAGTTCGTTACTATCAGCCGCGGAACTAATGATAAGCTCAAAACCGTAATAGGAAAGAATTGCTTGCTCATGGCATATGTTCACGTAGCGCATGACTGCTCTATCGGCAACAATTGTGTTTTGGTAAATGCCGTTCAAGTGGCGGGCCACGTCACTATTGACGATTGGGCCATCATCGGTGGTGCCAGTGCGGTGCACCAATTTGTGAAGGTTGGCGCCCATGTAATGGTTTCAGGAGGATCATTGGTTCGTAAAGATATCCCGCCATTTACTAAGGCAGCACGCGAGCCACTCACCTATTGTGGAATTAATACCATTGGCCTTCGCAGGCGTGGCTTCGATGCTGATAAGATTACCGAGATCCAGGAAATATACCGTTATATTTTCCTGAAAGGACTTAATAATTCTAAAGCCATAGACCTCGTGGAAAAGGAATTACCAGCCAGTCAGGAACGCGATCATATTCTCAATTTTATCAAGGCCTCTGAGCGAGGCATTATGAAGGGCTTCTCTTCAGGTACTTCAACATTTGAATGAAGATTGTAGCTGAAAACCTAGGCAAGCGGTTCAATCGCGAGTGGGTTTTCCGAAATCTTAATTACCAATTCAATCCTGGAAATATTTATGTCATCACCGGACCCAATGGTTCCGGTAAATCTACGTTGATGCAAGTGCTTTGGGGGCAAATGCTTCCAAGTTCAGGTTCAGTGAATTATGAGGGCATTGACCCTACTGAAGTATTCAAATCAGTGGCAATTGCTACACCCTACATGGACTTGATTGAAGAGTTTACCTTAACAGAAATGATCAATTTTCATTTTAAGTTCAAGAAATGCCGCGGACCGATTAATCAAGTTATAGAAAAAGCTGAGCTTGAATCTTCCATGATAAAACCCATTTCAACCTTTTCTTCTGGAATGAAACAGCGACTAAAGCTTGCCTTGGCATTTTATTCAGATAGCGCGCTTCTATTTTTGGATGAGCCTTGTACCAACCTGGATAAAAAATCTACTGAATGGTATCATGCCAACTTAAGACAGGTACCCGCGGAAAGTCTGGTATTTATAGCCTCCAACCAAGAAATCGAATACCCCTCAACCGCATCAAAAATTGATATTTTATCATATAAATAGGTTACTTCATTTGTTTTGAACCTATAAACTACCTGAAATGGGGGCTAATCACCTTACGTTGACTTTTTTTACCTAGTTGATTTTTTGTAAGTTTAAACCGCACTTTAAACCATTACCATGAAGGCATTTCGGATTTTGATATCTATCGTTTCTTTTAGTATCATTTTAATTTTGACAGGATGTGGTGGCAAAAACACGCCAGCTGAAAGTACACAAGACAAGCAATTAGGCTTGCTTTCACAAACCTGGAAAATAAGTAGTGGTGGTAGTGTTACGTTAGATGGAAACCCGCAAACGGCCTGGTCTGGTTTTCAGTTAGCAATAACGGGAACCAAGGGTGGCAGTACTTTTAATTACACTTGTACAGGCCGGCCACCTCTAGGACCTTGGCCTGCCAGTGGAACCTGGAAATTTGGCACCGATCCGGTTACCCAAATTATTCGTATTGAGGATAACTTAAATATGACTTACAGTGTTACCCCCACCACCCTTCAAATTACATTCAGTTATACTGGGAGTGGCTTTACAAGAGTGAATCAGGTAGCCGGCACTTGGGTTTTTAATTTCGGAATTTAATTTACCATCAAATTTAATTGGCTAATTTTGCCCCGGCAAATCGGCACGACCAGCTCCTGTTGAACTCCCCCAGGGCCGGAAGGCAGCAAGGGTAGGCGGTTGTAGCGGTGCGATGTTCGGTTTGCCATTTTTTTATCCTCGTCCATTTGGTTCTTGTTGCAATGAAAGAGAGGAATCCAATCGCCGGCATCTAGTTTTCAGAGTCCCACCAATCCATTAGCTTTGTACTAACCACCTTAATCTTCATTTCTATGAAATTCTTTATTGATACAGCCAACTTAAACGAAATCAAAGAAGCCTATAATTTAGGCGTTCTGGATGGAGTAACCACAAATCCTTCCCTTATGGCAAAAGAGGGAATAGCAGGGCATGAAAAAGTTACGGCACACTATAAAGCGATCTGCAATATTGTAGACAACAATGTGAGCGCTGAAGTTATTGCAACAGACTTTGATACCATTATTGCTGAAGGAAAACAGCTTGCAAAAATTGACGATAAGATTGTAGTAAAAGTGCCTATGATCAAAGATGGAGTAAAAGCTATTAAGAAATTTTCAAGCGAAGGCATTCGCACTAACTGCACACTGGTATTCTCATCAGGGCAAGCGTTGCTTGCAGCCAAAGCAGGTGCGAGTTATGTTTCTCCATTTATTGGAAGACTCGATGATATTTCGCAAGATGGCCTTGAATTGATTGCACAAATTCGTTTGATCTATGATAATTATGGCTATCAAACTGAAGTGCTCGCAGCCAGTATTCGGCACACCATGCACCTGATCAAATGCGCCGAAATAGGTTCCGATGTTGTAACCTGCCCGCTAAAAGTAATTACAGATTTGCTAAACCATCCGCTTACCGATTCCGGCCTTGCGAAGTTTTTGGCTGACCACAAGAAAGCTAATGGTTAACGGTTATTTGAAGTCGAAGTAAGAACATTTATAATTCTTAAGTCTCAAGCCTGAATTTGTAAATCTAAAATCATAAATGGTTTTCTCCACTGATCCTGTTTTAAGAATTAATCAAGCAACTATTTTCCAAGGCGTGAGTTCTGTTTTGGATAATATCAGTTTCGAAATGGAAAAAGGAGAGTTTGTATTTATTATTGGGAGAACAGGCTCGGGAAAATCATCTCTGCTTAAAACACTTTATGCAGATTTACCATTACGATTGGGTGACATCGATGTTGCGGGTTTCAATATCCGCGGAATAAAGAGTAAAGACGTTCCGTTGTTGAGAAGAAAAATAGGAATCATCTTTCAAGACTTTCAACTTCTCCCTGACCGTACAGTAAGTGAAAACCTGGCATTTGTAATGAAAGCCACAGGATGGAACGACAGCGCTAAAATGAAAAATCGACAGGCGGAAGTGCTTATGCAAGTTGGGTTGGGCTCTGTTGAAAAAAAAATGCCTCACCAACTTTCCGGCGGTGAGCAACAACGCGTAGTAATTGCCAGAGCTCTAATAAATGAACCTGTCTTGCTTGTCGCCGATGAACCCACCGGCAATTTGGATCCAGAAGTATCTCACGGAATCCTAAAGGTTTTTCAACAGATCAATAAAAGCGGAACCGCAATACTGATGGCCACACATAGTTATGGTTTAATTAAGAAATTCCCTGCGAGAATCCTGAAATGTGAAGAAGGAAAATTACTGGATTCTAAAAAAGAAAATTTCGAAGTGATTTCGGAGTTTAATTAAGGTTAAACGAACATCAACTTTGAACCTTTTTCTCTGTGGTCACATTTGGCTTATCTAATCTATTTAATTGCTGATTGATCAGGTCGATGCGAACTAAAAGGTTTAAAACCAAGGCATCACGTACATCCTGAGAAGGCCTTCGTTTCATCTCACCTTTGAGCACCAGATACATGGCTTCCAACTTCTTTAGGTTTTGAGTGATCTCATCTTCTGTAAGTCCTGTTGAGGATTGGTACCGATGAACCATGTCCATCTTCTCATTGATCTGAGAGCTATAATAGTTTTCGAGATCGTTAAAACCCTGAATTTCTGCTATCTCCTGTTTGTTTGGCCTTGAATAATTCTTTGCAGTCAAAAGATAGGCGGACAGGCCGAAAAGAATTATCGCGGCAGTGCGCCAAACGGATACCGAATTCCAGAAAATGTGTTTCTGAGATTTAGGCAAAGCAGCTTCAATCTTATTCCATGCATCTCCAGGAGCTGCTTGTGAATCAAATGCATCCCGGTTATCATTAATAAATTTTCCTAATGAATCTTTCATATTGACCCTCCTTCCAGTATTTCTTTTAATTTCTTTTTCGAACGATTAAACTGCGACTTTGAAGTTGATTCCGTGATCCCTAAAATTTCTCCAATTTCTGCGTGATCGTACCCTTCCAACAAATACATCGACAAAACAACGCGATAACCATCTGGTAATTGCTGAATTGCCTTTTTAACTTTTTCAACGGTGAACGGGTAACCTTCCAACTCATCTATCGTTTCCTCTTCTCTGACATCGAATCCCGCCGTTTCTGGCATTGGTTCAAATCTTCTCCGTCTAACCAAATTAATGGCCTTGTTCACCACAATTCGTTTCAGCCAGGCACCAAAAGCCGCATCTCCTCTATAAGTGTCCAAGCTATTGAATGCGCTGATAAATGCGTCTTGGAGCACATCTTTAGCCTCATCTGGATTATTAACAATGCGGTATCCCACATTGTACATAGCCCTGTTATAAAGCCTGTAAAGTTGATGATACGCTTGCCTGTCTCCTTTGCGACAGCGCAAAATCAAATTTTCTACATTATGATGGGCCAAATGATCCAAACACTATTATTCCTCCTTATAGACAACTCTTATTTCAAAAGGTTGCTTCTATTTCAATTGGGCGATGCTTTCCTTTGCCGGAGCAAAATCAGGTGCCAGTGCCAAGACCTGATCGTAGAATTTCTTAGCGGAGGCCTTATCACCTTGATCCTGTGCCACAAGCCCTTTCAAATTCAGTAAGGCTACCTTCATTGGATACTCCTTCGATTTACCATTTGATTCGAAGTTAACTTTCAGGGTATCAACTGTGTGATCGGCCAATAAAATATCTGCTGACGTACTGCTCTCTTTATACCGCTTCAAGCGATACTGCAAGAATGCCATTTTATATAAAACTGATGGGTTATTTTGAATGAGGTACAGACTCTCGTAGTACTGCAATGAACGGTCAGGAACACCCAGGTTTTCATAACCTACAGCAGCAATTTCCAAAGCGGCTGTATTTTTCGGGTTCCGCTTTAGAAGCTCTTGTGTTACCAATACTGCTGAAGGATATTTCTGATATTGAAAATAATAAAGTGCTAATTCATAAATGATTGAATCATTACCCTGGTTTTCAATTATCAAATCATATAAGGCGTCCTTAGCTTCATCAAGATCGTTCCACTTCATTGCCAAAGTATATTTATAAACATAATGTTGATTCAATCGATCAATTTTTGGCAAAGTATCTTTTGGAACAGTTACATCAGGCTTAGATTGATCAGTGGATGACGAAGAGGCTTCTATTTTCGCAGGCTCCTGCTTTTCATTTTTCTTTTTCTTCTGTGCCCAACCAGCAGCTGCAACCGAAACTAAAATCAAAACAAATACACTTTTTCTCATAAAACTTAAGGGTTTACTTTTTGGTTAATCAATCCTTTTTCTTTTGCTATTTTCATTAATAATTGGAATGCCTCCTCTCGCGAATTTTTTATATCTCCTTCCATGATAGCTTCCTTTATTTGTTCTTTAATATCTCCAATCATTCTGCTAGCCGGGAGATTGAACATGGTCATGATTTCATCTCCGCTGATTGGGGGCTGAAAATTTCTGACTTTATCGCGCTCTTCCAATTCAATCATCTTCTTTTGAACGCGTTCAAAATTGTTCAAATATTTTGCAACCTTTTCTGTATTTTTTGAAGTGATGTCTGCACGGCAAAGTGTCATCAATGCGTCAACATCGTCACCAGCCTCGAATAACAATCTGCGGACAGCAGAGTCAGTTACTTCTTTCACCAAAGAAATTGGGCGGAGATGTAATCGCACTAATTTTTGCACAAAATCCATCTTCTCATTCATTGGCAATTTCATTCTTCGGAAAATGCCAGGCGTCATACGGGCACCCTTGTCTTCATGACCGTGAAACGTCCAACCTACCTTAGGCTCAAATCTTTTGGTCAACGGCTTTGCAATATCATGTAAAATGGCTCCCCATCGCAACCAAAGATCGTTTGAAACTCTGGCTACGTTATCGAGTACTTGCAAAGTATGGTAGAAATTATCTTTGTGAGCTTTGTTGTCTACGTATTCCACACCGTGCAGCGCTACCATCTCAGGAAAAAACTCTTTTAGCAACCCGCTTTGATAAAGCAACTTAAAACCATAGGATGGTACCGAGGATAAAATGATTTTATTCAATTCATCAGTGATTCGTTCCATCGAAACGATTTTCAACCTTGATGTATTTTTTATGATCGCCTCGAAAGTACCTGCTTCAATATCAAAACTCAGTTGCGATGCAAAACGAATCGCGCGCATCATTCGCAAAGGATCATCAGAAAAGGTGATTTCAGGATCAAGCGGAGTTTGAATCATTTTTTTTGCAAGGTGAGCCACCCCTCCAAATGGATCGATTAACTCGCCGAAGTTATTCTTGTTAAGACTGATGGCCATCGCATTGATGGTGAAGTCTCTACGCCTCTGATCATCTTCGATCGAACCATCCTCAACTATTGGTTTACGTGAATCCGTACGATATGATTCTTTCCGAGCACCCACAAATTCCAGGTCAAAATCCTGATACTTAATCATGGCGGTTCCGAAGTTTTTGAATGTGTTTACCTGAACATCCCCAAGTTCCTTCGCTACAACTTCCGCTAATTCTATACCACTACCAACACAAACAAAATCAATGTCTTTACAGGGGCGTTTTAGTAATAAATCACGTACATAACCTCCAACGGCGTAAGTCTCAAGACCTCTTTGGGCGGCTATATTACCGATCAGTTTAAAGACTCGGATTTCTTTTAAATCTTCGATGAAATTCATCCTTTTGGTCAATCCAATTTTCTTAACCGACAAAGGTAATGAGATTTCCACAGCGATTGGTTTATTTGGTTTTTACCTGTTTTTCGAAATTCACCTCAACAATGATCTTTCAGGTACATCACTGTACATACGAGAATATGCAATCAACCAGAATTATTTGCTTGCAGCCCCTGAGGGTTTGAAACTAATTCGACTATTGGATTTCAGTCAGTAAAAGACAATTAGATAGTAAATATTAGCGATTTATGGTTTGTATAACCGTGCAGCAGTCCTATATTTGCACCCTGTTTTAAGGGTCTGGTAGTTCAGCTGGTTAGAATGCCTGCCTGTCACGCAGGAGGTCGCGGGTTCGAGTCCCGTCCAGACCGCAGATAAAGCCACTTTTCAGTAATGAATTGTGGCTTTTTGCTTTATAAGGTCAAGGTAATGGTCAAGGTACCAGGCAATCGCCGCAACTTACTCAGTAATTCCAGCCTTCTGGTACCGAACGACTTTCGTTAGGGTTTCAGAGTATACATACTGAATATTCTGGGCAGCCTGCTCAACATCGTCAAAAATAAAGTCAGTTATTATTTGTAAGATTCAAGCAGCCAAATATCTCAAGACCAGTACTGTTGTCAATTATCTTTGTTGTATGAATGAAATCAGGAAGGCCATTGTTAATAATCAAGAAATCGTTGAGGTCGATTATAGCAACTGCAATGAAGATCGCATGATCGAGGTTCTTTCAACTGTAAGAGCAATAATAAGAGAAGAAAATAAGCCCCATCGCGTACTTGCCATATTTAACGAGAGAAGCTTTCTAACACCGAAAGTGATGGCAGTTTTCAATAGTGAGCGTTTGGGATCAAATCTTTTGGAGCGGCAAGCAGCAATTGGGGTTTCCAATCCCAAGAAAGGGATCATATACGGCCACAACATCTTAGAAAACAACCACATTCAGGTATTCGAATCCAAGGAAGAGGCTCTCAAATATTTAGCTGGATAGAACTATAGCCAGTACTGGATGAAAAAATAAAAAAAGGCTGGTGAACTCATCAGCCCCACGAACTAAACTTAAATTCGGACTAATTCTTCTTCTATTTATATTTTTATTCTTTGAATCGCATTCTTTTTTCCTCAAGATTCAACCTGAAAACAGAAGTGAAATACTGCCATTGACAGATCAAAGTTTCTTTTAGCTCAAAGCCTGAAATATAATTTTTAAATATTCTCTTTGATCCTTCGAAGACGAACGAAATGATGAAAACAAGAACTGTCACCACAATGATAAAACCTAACACTCCTAATAAAAGCGATATTAGAAGCAAAGAGCCAAGCAGACTGAGATTAAAGTAATGGAGCATCTTATTGTGATTGATTAAATACTATCAAGGTTTAAATGAAACTTCCTATTTATTGAAGCGTAAGTAAAAATGGAGAAAGGGAAGATCGCCTTAAACGATCAACCCCTTTAATCCAATCCTTTCTACTCCATCATAAAATATAGCACTGTCTCAACAATATAAGTAGGAGTTGGTGCTATTTCTTTAAGCAACCGTTTGAAGCATCGATTGAATTAATCTATCCTAATACTGAAAACAGCTTAACGACTGAAATAATCATCAGCAGCGTCAGCCAGTGCGATTGAACCAGCAATGATTCGGTTTTCTTTTGGCAACCGAAAATTAGCCTAACAAAATCAGAAAGCAATTTCATCTCACAACCTAAAAAAGCCAAACAACCCCACCGAGTCACGTTGATTCTGTCCCAGTCCGTGCTCGCGATAAACCAAAAACAGGGTTCACCTCATTAACATTTTCAGTTAAAAAAATATATTCTCAAAACTCTTTTTCGATAAATTAGAAATCTTGTAAGCTGTTTCTTTTGAGTAACAATGAAAATAATGATATCGAAATTATTGGTCTGTGTGATTTCTGCCCGTTACTTTCATGCACCAATCATGATCTGTATTTACATTATTAACATTGCTCTTTAAGGTTTGATGTCCCCATTAACTGCTACTTAATTTTAGGGATAACAGCGAATCAGTGGTTTGGCTATATTCGTCTGTATGCATTTATCATTAACCGATTCGGAAATCACCTCATTCGCGGTAGTTGTTACTCTCGCCTTGGGAGCATTTCTAATATTGTCTATGTTGGCATTAAGATGGTTGTGGAAGAAATTGGATTTATTAATCGTAATACTTATGACAAAAGTGACATGTAGGGTTATGATTATGGCCTTTGTGTTCGGTTGGGCAGTGGGGTCGGCAATTGTTATCTACTATTCAAAAAAAATAGTTAATTCAACATCGATAAAATAAGAACAGGTCGCCCATCGTAAATCTGAAGTGCAAACCCAAAACTTATGAAAACGATTGTAATTTCCGCCGCCATTCTATTATTGTTTTCACTTTCAGCATCCAGAAGACCACCAAAGGATAATTGTGGGTCGTATAGATGGGCTGTTAAAACACTAACTGATCCGGGTGGTAAATCTGTGTTTGGCATGACGCCAACTAGTACAACGATGGAAGCCCTTGTCAATGCAACAAGGACCGCTCCTGACCGCGAATCTGACGAGAACAATCGTTATGCCGATGAAAAGAAAATTGTAAAAATTGAAGTAACAATCAAAGAGATTAAACAGGAAAAATTAGATCACGACTTCCATATTGTATTAATGTCAGGCAATTATACGATGGTTGGCGAGATACCTGACGGCGGCGGTTGCAGTGTTTTTAGCTCTCATCCCGCATTAGCAAAGCACTTCGACGACTTGAGAACTCTTGTCGTAAATAAAATCGGATTTACTCCAGGTGAAGGCCTCAGACAAGTAGGCATCAAAGCAACCATAGAAGGCGTTCCGTTCTGGGATGAGATGAGTGCTGACCATAAACCAACAGGTAGCGCAGCAAACCAACATGAAATTCATCCTATAATATCCGTTACCTTTCATTAGGGCAACAAACGCGGGTTGTTTCTGGATTGAAATCTCAATCTGATAAAAGGAACTTATAGCATTAATGGAAATCAAATAACCTTTGTATCTGAGATTTACTTTGTAGTTTTTAATTATCATTTGGTTGGGAATCGATTATTTCCCCCTCATGAAATCACACCATTAGGATGCATTTTCTTTGAGACTTATGTCAAATCAAAATAAATAATGACTACTTTAAACACGATGGCGAAGACTTAAAGGTTGATATCTGCGATTTGTTGGTGAGGTAGCCGTTCCAAACCAGCAAATTTGCCACTAATTTTATCTCTTAAGGGAACGGGGATGTTACCAATAGACGTGCTGAGTAATCACAGGTAATACAGAATAGACCTGATTAATAAGACCATAAAGACAAGAAATAAGAAGGCGCCAAAAAAAAGCCCTAAGTAACTTGTCTTGCTAGATGGATCACTGTCCGCAAATATTTGGATTATTATGGAGAAACACCAAATAAATACAAAAGCGCTGTTTATTTCAGGCCCAAAATAATTCGAAAAGAAAACGCTTCCAAGAATCGTTAGGAACAATATCGTGTACCACGCCCATGCTGGAAGGGCTTGATTTATTCCAGTTAATAATTTCTCAATTTTAACGCTCAGTTTTAATAACGGATTCATGTTACAACGAAAATACTTAAAAGACATTTAGCAGTCGATGTTGGTTGTTTTACGGTGTTGAGTTGATATCGATGATTTATTTGGAAGCTGATAATGTGGCTATTTACCGGATCATCTTATAATCGTCCTTATTTTCTTAACTTTGGTTGAAAGCTAACTATGAAAAACATCTATTATTCAAACCTACTGGTTGCTTTATGCCTATTAATCTCATCTAATGTTCAATCGCAACACCGGCGTGATCTGAATTGCGATGAGGTTGGGAAAATCATCTTATACGCTCAAACTGAATTTAGTGAAATATTAGGCCGATTCGATTCAACAGCGTTTGACTGTAATTATTATTATTCAAAAGTCAATTTTGGAATTGATAGCACCACTTCACTCCAATCTTGCAAGGGGGATAATGGCAAGTATACCTTGCACTTTGACACCTACATCGGCAACGACGAGACTCAGGCAGAAATTGAATTTAAAGATTTGGAATTTGTTTTAGATAAATGTTTGCCGAAAGCGAGAATTAAAGAACTTAAAGCCACTAGTGGATACAAGAGCATTGTCCAATACACCGATAGCAAAACGCAACTCACAATTTTTCTTGACGAAGTCAAAAATAAATTCCAAATGAAACCGCTGGTCTTAGTCTCTGTAATTAATTTGAAGTGATAGTTCTATTAACAAAGTGTTACGTGGTTAATAGTTTGGCGGTCGATGACTCTGATTTGTTGGTGAGGTGATATTGCAGTAAGCATGGGCTCCCAACCTATGGGGATATAAGACCCTTAAGGAATCATAAGGGATATCCTTACGTTTCCGGAAGGGCTGAATCATTAGCGAGTAAATAAGTTAAGACATCTGGCATAATCCAATCTGGATATATCAAATTACCCTTCTCAATTGACTGAATCACAAATCAGTGTTAAGTCGAATCTGTCCCCGGTAAGGTTAGATGCAAAGTCGAAGAAATACATTAGAAAAGATTTCCTATATTAAGTACTATGGTAAAATTTCTATTAAGAAATCTTGGTGAAGTTCTTAAGGGGCAAGCAATGGCACTGATCGTTCTGGCGTTGTTTTCTTTATTCCTTTACGGGGTGGCCTTTCTCTTTCAGGGTCATTAAATCAACAAAGCCAGATTCTATTCTTATAAATTTTAAGTGATTGTATAACGGCCTTCTTTAATTCCGCTGTTATTATTGCCAAGGCGTCACCTAAACGAATTCCAAGTTCCTGAGAATGGGCAGTTTTCGTCATGAGTAACATACCTAAGTATTTTAATACAGTAAGGCTTTTCAAAGTTCTCATAGAAGTTCATTTTGATTAGATACAGAATCAATTCATTAAAATTAAGTTGCAAAAGAATTAACCGCAAGCCGGATATAATATCTGTAATCTGCGCATTTACCTTTTTTAAAGAGCCCTATCCTGAAATGGAATACTATTGACTTTGACCGAAAAATTTATTCCATTTATATGATGAAGTCAATTCCTCTAATAGTTTTTGCTTTTATGCTGATAGGATGTGGAGCCAAGTATTGCCCCTCCTACAGCAGTTATGAATATAACAAAGAGATAGTCAAAGATAAAAGTTATAAGGGCGAAGATGCCAAAGCAAAGAAAAAAATAAAAAAATACAACGCCAGGTAATTCAATCCCGGCAGGCCATCCGCCTTCCTAACTTCAGATTTAGCAACTCATGTAAAACTCGTTTTAAAAAATTTCTTTTTCCGTACCTTCCTCAAGAAATCAAAAAAAATGTTATGGCAACTTATCAACTGCAGATCAACGGAAAAGACTATTCCGCAGAGGTTGAGTCGGACACTCCCCTACTTTGGGTACTGCGCGATACCCTGGGACTTGTTGGTACAAAATATGGATGCGGTATTGGCCAATGTGGAGCTTGCACCGTACATCTTAATGGCACAGCTGTGCGATCATGTTCACTCCCTGTGTCGGTTATCGGCACAAAGAAGGTTACAACCATAGAAGGTCTTTCTGAAAAGGGTGACCACCCTGTACAGCAAGCGTGGCATGATGTGGACGTAGCGCAATGCGGCTACTGCCAGGCCGGGCAAATCATGACAGCGGCCGCGTTGCTTGTAAAAAACCCAAAGCCTACACAAGAGCAAATCGATACTGCTATGAATGGGAATCTCTGCCGATGTGGCACCTATCACCGCATTCGTGAGGCTGTTGTTTTGGCCTCAACTAAAGCCACTAAATAATCACTGCACATGGAAACACTATTAAAAACCAATCGCAGAGACTTCTTGAAACTGGCGATCACATCAACTGGCGGACTGATGCTCGGCTTTAGCTGGAATTCAGCTTCAGCGATGGAAGTGATTGACGAAGCTGGTTTTGCAGCAGACGTGAACTTCAATAGTTATCTGTCGATTTCTCCTGAAGATGTGATAACCATTTTTTCACCGAACCCTGAACTTGGTCAGAACATCAAGACATCCTTCCCGATGATTGTAGCGGAAGAACTCGATGCCGACTGGACAAAAGTGAAAGTTGTGCAGGCTGTTCTTGATACCAAGAAGTACGAGCGCCAACTTACCGGAGGAAGCGGGGCCATTCCACATTCATGGGAGCGCTTGCGCAAAGCCGGGGCCACAGCACGACAAATGCTGATGGAGGCAGCAGCGAAACGCTGGAATGTTTCTGTCTCAACCCTCGCAACAGAAAATGGAAAAGTTATCGATAAATTTGACAAACGTACATTGACTTATGGTGAGCTCGCCAACGAAGCAGGGACGATACCCGTACCCACAGACGTAAAACTCAAAGACAAAAAAGATTTTAAGATCATTGGCCAGGCGATTAAGAATGTTGATAACGAAGGACTCTTCACCGGTAAACCTTTGTTTGGTTTGGATTTCTACCGCGAAGGAATGCTTCATGCCATGATTCAGCGTCCTGTAAGTTTTGGAACAAAAATAAAATCTATTGATAGCACAGCAGCGAAGGCAATGCCTGGTATTGTCGACGTGGTTCAGTTCAAAAATAATGTAGCCGTTGTCGGGAAGTCGACCTGGCAGATTATGAAGGCTCGTAAAGTTTTAAAAATTGAATACGAACCAGACGCTACCATCGAGAGCACGCCTGATCACGACAAACTCTTCAAAGATTTACTGAACAGCAAGGACGCCACCGTAAGAAGAAAAGATGGCGATGTAGACACCGCATTTAAGAACGCCGCGAAAACAATTGTCCGCGAATATCAATGTCCCTTCCTTCCACACAACCCGATGGAGCCCATGAACTTCTTCGCACATGTCAGGGCGGACGGAGTTGAATTAGTTGGGCCATCTCAAACCCCGGACATGGCGCGCAACGAAGTCGCTAAACTTCTCGGCATTGCTCCAGAAAAAATAACTTTGCAACTCACGCGATTGGGCGGAGGTTTTGGAAGAAGGCTCAAAGCTGATTACGTACTGGAGGCAGCAGAGCTATCGAGCATCATCAAGGCTCCAGTGAAAGTAACATGGTCGCGCGAAGATGACATGGGTGGTGGTAGTTATCGCCCGGCTGTGCGGTATCGCTTCGAGGCAGCGTTGGATCCAAACGGGAAACTTGTTGGCTATAAACTTCGTGGCGTGGGCATTAATGCAGGTAACCCGACACGTGAAGACAACTTCCCTTCAGGCGCAGTTGATAATCTTCTTATTGATTCAGTTGAATATAAATCCGCAATCACAACCGGCGCATGGCGCGCCCCAATCACGAACTTTCTCGCATACGCAGAACAGTCATTCATCGATGAAGTGGCAGGAGAAGTAAAACAAGATCCAATCATGTTCAGACTTAACCTTCTCGAGGAAGCAAAGAAGGCTCCTGTTGGTGCCATCAAGTACGACATAGACCGGATGAAGGCAGTAATCCAACTTGCCGCTGAGAAATCAAACTGGGGCAAAAAGAAAAATGCAATGCAGGGCTTCAGCGTGTACTTCTCGCACCGTTCTTATGTCGCTCAGGTTGCTGAAGTAGAAATGAAAGGAGGCAAACCGGTGTTGCAAAAGATTTATGCTGCCGCTGACTGTGGTGTGGTTGTCAATATCACGGGTGCTTTGCACCAGGTTCGTGGCGGGATCACCGATGGACTCGGTCATGCTTTCTATGGCAGCCTCACATTCAAAAACGGCGAGGCTGAGCAGAAGAATTTCAATAGCTATCGTCTTATCCGGTTAAAAGAAATTCCAGAGATTGAAGTGCATTTTGTTGACAATGGAATTGACCCAACCGGATTGGGTGAGCCAGCATTACCCCCAACCGGTGGAGCCGTTGCCAATGCGTTGTTCCGCGCAACCGGAAAGCGGATTTATAGTCAGCCGTTCATCAAGCAAGATGGATTGCAGGGCGTGAATCTGGGAACGAAGATGTGATAAAACGAGGATTAGAATTTACATTTGGCTCTCGGGCAACTATTGCGATATTTAGTGTAGTAAAAATACTGCTGGCATGAAAAAGGTTTCAATTGTATCGGTTCTAATTTTAATTTCGATTTCCTCTTGGTCACAAAAAATCTGGACAATTAACCGAGCTAAGGAGTGGTACGGTCAGCAGCCGTGGTTGATAGGTTGTAATTTTATTCCCAGCACAGCCATCAACGAACTGGAAATGTGGCAGGCCGATACCTGGGATCCAATAACTATTAATCGTGAATTGGGCTGGGCCGAGGGCATTGGCTTCAACGTAGTTCGTGTTTACCTGCACAATCTTGTGTGGGAAGCCGATACCGATGGACTCAAAAAAAGAATCAGCGAGTTCCTTACCATTGCCGAAAGCCATAAAATAAAAGTCCTCTTCGTGTTGTTTGATGACTGTTGGAACAAAGACCCTAAACTTGGCAAACAACCTGAAGCAAAACCTGGCGTTCACAATTCCGGATGGATGCAAGCGCCAGGCCAAGCTCGTGTCAATGATCCAACCTCCTGGCGACCGCTGGAGAATTACACGAGGGATTTACTTGCTACCTACAGGAACGACAAACGCATTCTCATGTGGGACCTTTATAATGAACCTGGGAATGGAGATATGTTTGATAAGTCCCTTCCCTTCCTTAAAAAAGTTTTTGAATGGGCATGGGCAGTGCGACCTTCGCAGCCGCTCACTTGCGCGATTTGGAATCATGATGAGAAATTCAAAAGCTTGAATCAATTTCAATTGGCGAGTTCTGATGTGATCACGTTCCACAATTATAGCGATCCAAAAAATCTTGAAGGTGAAATACTCAAGCTCCAAAAATTAGGAAGACCGTCCATTTGCAGCGAATACATGGCACGAACCAATAACAGCCGGTTTGAAACCAACTTGCCAGTTTTCAAAAAATACAAAATTGGCGCGATCAACTGGGGGTTGGTAAGTGGCAAAACAAATACAATTTTTCCATGGGGCTCAAAAGAAGGGTCACCAGAACCAGAAATTTGGTTTCATGATATCTTCCGTACTGACGGCACTGCCTTTAGTAAGGATGAAATAGATTTTTTAAAGGTCGTTACTAAAAAGTGACCCTCAATGATTCCATTTATTTATGTCAATTGGAGGGCGCTTACAAATCTTCCAGCGATTCAGCTCATCTATCCGCTTTCATTTTTATTTGTAATATGGTTGCTCCTCAAAACAATTGAGTGGTTCTCAAATAGAAAGTTGAAAAACAAATAAGTTAACCTAGGAGCCAATTCTATGGATTCTGCTTACATAGCAAAACAAAGAATAGTCAATCAACAGCTGGCTGGCACAAAGTTCAAATCTCCGGGTGAAGTTGTAAGTTGGATGGGTGCTATGCAAGCGCAGGATTATGCCATGGCTAAATGGGCGGTTGGTGTCCGCTTGTTAGATTCAACAGAGCAAAGCGTAGAGCAAGCTATCAATAGTGGTGAAATCATCCGAACTCATGTGATGCGACCTACATGGCATTTCGTTTCATCCCAAGATGTAAATTGGATGCTTAAGCTAACAGCACCTCATCTTCGCAAATCAATGATAGGAAGACATAAGGCGATGGGGCTCACTGATCAACTCTTTAAAAAAACCAACTCCATCATCGAAAAATCATTAGCCGGTAAAAAGTTCTTGACTCGGCCAGAACTTGTATCAGAACTAAGCAAAAATAAAATCAAACCTGACAGTCTACAGATGATCCATATCATGTTCAATGCCGAAGTGAATGGAACAGTCTGTAACGGACCAATGCGTGGTAAACAATTTACCTATGCTTTACTTGAAGAACGCGTGCCTAAAGCAAAGTCGTTGACAAAAAACGAAGCCCTTGAAGAACTTTCAAAAAGATATTTTACCAGTCATGGCCCGGCCACCGCTCAGGATTTTAAATGGTGGTCAGGCCTGCCCTCAGCGGAAGTAAAAACAGCAATGGAAATGGTCAAATTAAATTTTACCAATGAGAAAGTTGGCGGTCAGGTTTATTGGTTTGACAATTCGTGTATCAGTAATCCTGATGTTAAGCCGATTTACTTTCTGCCGGCCTATGATGAGTTTATGATCAGTTACAAAGATCGAAGTGTATCGCTTGAAACTAAGTTCTTCTCGAGTGCCATTACCAGCAACGGAATATTTAAACCAATGATCGTTGTTGATGGAAAAGTAGTTGGTACCTGGTCACGGGGAATAAAAAAAGATCAGCTCATTTTCGAGCCGGCATTTTTTAGATCAACTAATAAATTAAAAAAGAAAGAAATGATGGCTGCATTCGCGTCATATAAAAAATTTCATATCACAGAAATAAAACTGAACAGTTAAGAATCAATTTTCCATGAGTTCTTTCGCGTTCTCCATATTCACCGCTGATGGTCTTTCTCCTCCTATCATCTTAGCTATCTCTGTAACCCGGTCTTTGTTTTCGAGCTTGCGTATCTGGCTTTCCGTTTTAGAAGACGAGTTATCCTTGAATACAAAATAATGCGTATCCGCTTTCGCGGCAATCTGTGGTAAATGACTAATGGCTATGACCTGGTGTCTCTTTGCCATTTCTTTCATACGGTTTCCAAGTCGAATAGCAACCTCCCCAGACACTCCTGTATCAATCTCATCAAGCACCAGGGTTGGCAATGACTTTTTTTCTGCCATCACATATTTGATAGCAAACATCACTCGTGAAAACTCTCCACCCGATGCAACTTGCACCAAAGGTCGTAAAGAAATTCCCTTATTGGCACTGAAAAGAATTTCAATGCGATCGATTCCAGAAGCTGATGGCTCTATTCTATTCTGATTGATTTCCAATTGAGTTTCACGGATTCCCAACTCCCTAAGCAACTTGATCAACTGCTTACTTAAGGAGGCAAAAACCTTCTTGCGCGTTTGACTTAATGCTTCTGAATTTTGTTTCATCAGAATCTCTGTACTGTTCAACTCCGTCTTCGATTTAGTGAGTAAATCGTCAAGGTTATTGGTTTTGTCGGCTCTCACTTGCAAGGAACGCTGAAATTCTAATAGCTGAGGTACAGTAGTTAACCGGTGCTTTTGTTGAAGCTGGTAGATCAAACTCAAGCGATCATTGATTTGCTCAGCACGCCCTGGGTCAAAATCCATTTTTTCGTTGATCCGTTCTACTTCATCATTGATATCGTTCAGCTCAATCCGTGCACTTTCGAATCGCTGAAACAAAATCTCATAATCTTTAGAGTAAGATACAATAGATTGAAATTCACTCTTGATCAAATTAAGTGATGAGGTAATCGACAATTCAGACTGACCTAATCCCTGCAAAATACTGTTTAAATTAGCTTTGATCTCTTCTGTATGTTCTAAAACAGAAAGTTCTGATTCCAGTTTTTCTTGTTCATCTTCTTTCAGATCAGCTTTGACTAATTCATCTAGTTGAAATTTCACAAAATCAGCTTCCTGTTTCAGAGTTTGAGATTCACTTAATAATTTGTCATAAATACCTTTTGCTTTCAAATATTCTTTCCATGAATCAGAAAAAACATTTTTCACTTTTTCATTTTCTGCAAATGAATCTATCAACTCTAGTTGAAAATACTGATGACCCAATTCCAAAGTTTCATGTTGCGAGTGAATATCCATCAACCGGCTTCCAATTTTTCTCATCACCTCCAGCGTAACAGGGGTGTCATTAATAAATGCACGACTTTTACCAGCTGGATTTATTTCCCTTCTTATGACAGTTTGGTTTTGATAGTCCAGATTTTCTTCTTCAAAGATTTCTTTAAGTGAATAAGAAGAAATATCAAAAGTTCCCTCAGTCACACATTTGTCATTTTCATTCCATAAGGCCCTGACATCTGCGCGGTTACCCAACAATAGACCAATGGCGCCAAGCATAATTGATTTTCCTGCTCCCGTCTCGCCTGTAATTACATTTAAATTGGCTGACGGATGCAATTCTAATTGCCGGATCAACGCATAATTCCTTATGGAGAGGTGAGTCAACATTCTATTGAATAGGATTGAGCAAGATAGTTGGCTTGTATTTTACTTTTATGTGTTAGCGGTTATTTTTTTATCACATACCCGCCTGACCCCGACGGGCAGCAAATAGTCAGATTATCATATACTTGGTTGATAAAAGCGCGCGGCCATTTCAACTGAAAGTTAAAATAGAACAGAGAAATAATCCTGCCTAATTAGCAATAATTTTTTGATAGACCGTTCGCTTTGGATCCAAGGAAGTAAGTATATCATACGCTTCCCGTTTAACATTCAGATTTGCGTCCGTAAAAATACTCGCAAGTTCATTGGCTTTGGCATCAAAAAAGCTAACGATCAAGATCGCGGTAGGATTGATCACCCACACTTTCTTCACGGTTCTTAAGACGTCCAGGATTTGTTCGCGGGATTGATCTTGGCTTTTATCGAAATTGTCTAGCGCCAGACGGTGATATTTGTATGTATTCTTTCGAATATCAACCATTTGGGCGTTTGTCATGTTGTCCATCAATGCAAAGCGACTTCGATTGCTCCCCAACGCGATCCATCCCGGATGGCTACTACTTTGAGAATTATTCACAACGGTGAGCATTTTTTGAACGTAAGGACTTCCTCCTAATTCGCTAAATGAATCATAGTCAATTGCTAAAATCGTGTAAGCATAAAATGCCAGCATCGAAGTGAGATTATTGATATATGAATTGTCGTTGTATTCCATCGGCTGCGACTCGATGTATTCAAATTCAAATTCACGATCGGCAAAATTGAAGATTACCGTTTCATAATTTGTGTTGTATATCGGTCTGGCAGCAGTAATCTGGGCATTGGCTTTGAAACTTCCGATTGCTGGCATTTGACTGATGTTTAAAAAAATTGAGCAGTTGATCTTCTCATACGGTTTGTAAATATCGTTGGTCCACTTGCGTGAATTGAGAAAAGCTGCAATAGAGCGTTCCATATCCTTAAACACCGATCTATCAGAAGTCTGAATCTGGTCAGCGTTTACAGTAACCTTACAATTGAGTTCCTGGGCAAAGGAACTGCCACAAAATAAAAGGATTACAAAAATGAAAACATTACGCATGTATGCGGTCAATAATAGCATTAACGATATCGCGGGCTACTTCTTTCTTTGTTTTCAATGAAAATTTTTGAGCCTGATTTTTCCGGTCAATTAAGGTGATCTGGTTTGTTTCATGTCCAAATCCTGCTCCATTATCATTTAATGAATTCAAAACGATCAAATCAAAATTCTTTGAAATAATTTTCCTCTCAGCGTTGGCAAGCTCGTTTTCAGTCTCCAATGCGAAGCCAACAATAAACTGACCTGGTCGTTTTACTTTGCCCAATTCGGCCGCAATGTCCTTAGTCTTGACTAGTTCGAGGGTCAAGCCAGCATCCGTTTTCTTTATTTTCTGGTCTGCTCTTGAGGATGGTCTAAAATCAGCCACAGCAGCCGACAATACTGTAATGTCGCTGGCAAGAAAAAATGAAGCACAGGCATCGTACATTTCTTCTGCTGAAGTAACCCGTTGAATTTTTATGGCGGGATGGACTGCTTTTAATTGGGTAGGTCCGGAAATTAAATTGACTTCCGCACCTTGATTAGCCAATTCCTCCGCAATAGCGTAACCCATTTTTCCTGAAGAGTTATTTCCAATGAATCGTACCGGATCAATAGCCTCGTGGGTTGGGCCTGCGGTAACCAATACTTTTTTCCCTTTTAACTTCTGATTGGCTTGAAAAAAACCAGCAAGTCGCTCAACAATTTCTTCAGGCTCGGCCATCCGACCATTTCCAATAAGGCCGCTGGCTAACTCTCCGTAATTGGTGTCAACTAATTCATTGCCGAAGGTGATGAGCTTTTGAATATTGGTTTTTGTAGATGGATGTTGGAGCATGTCCAAATCCATAGCTGGAGAGAAAAATATTTTGCAGCGAGCGCTTAAATATGTAGCTAGTAGAAGATTATCACAAATGCCATTTGCCATTTTAGCTATCGTATTGGCCGATGCAGGCGCAATTACCATCGCATCAGCCCAAATGCCAAGTTCTACATGGTTGTGCCACTCGCCGGTTTCATTCTTGGCAAATGAAGTAAACACCGGATTTTTTGAAAGTGTAGCAAGAGTAAGCGGAGTAATAAATTCAATCGCAGCGGGGGTCAATACTACTTTTACTTCGGCTCCCGCCTTGATCAGCAAGCGTGTGAGTACGGCTGTTTTGTAGGCTGCTATACTGCCGCTCACTCCTAACAGTATTCGCTTGCCGGCCAGCATGCTTACTCTGTTTTTGACTCTTCTGAAGGCAACGCTTCACGCATGCGGTGATTGAGTTTGCCCTCAAGGAATTCCTCGGTAGCAGTAGTAGTCGGCTTAGGCATGCGCTCGTAAAATTTGGAAATTTCGATCTGTTCGCGATTTTCAAAAACTTCTTCCAAGTTGTCCACAGTAGTGGCAAACTCTGCCAATTTATTATTTAGCTCCTCTTTCAGGTTCACAGAAATTTGTCTTGCTCTTTTAGAAATGATCACCACCGACTCGTAAAGATTTCCGGTGGGGGAAGCGATTTTTTCTACGTCACGGGTGATTATTGATGGTTGCGTTGCCATAATTGTTAACTGTTTTTGTTTTTATTCTTTATAAAATTAATTTGGTTGAGGCTTCTGGTATACATTTGTTCAGCCTCTTTTAAATATTGACTTGTTGGGTAACTGTCTACAAATTCTCGGTAAAACTCAATCGTCGACAAATAACGGTCCTTCTGCTTTGTAGGAATACTTTGCTCAGCTAATTTGAACTGAGCAGACACTTTCAAAAATGCTATTTGCTCAAGAAATTTGGAATCGGGAAATGTTTTCCTAAAGTTCCCAAATGCGATTACAGCAGCCTGATAGTACCTCATCTTCATATACTGGTTGGCATTGTCGAATTCTTTTTGCTCCAGCTTTTGCTGACACTTTGCGACAACCTCTGTGGCCTTGTCCGTGAACTGACTTCCGGGAAATTGGTTAAGGAAGTTCTGCATTGCTCCCATCGCTTCGATGCTGCTTTTTTGATCCAATTGCGCGTCAGGCGAAGCGGTATAAAGTGAATAAGCGTACATGAAATAGGCCTCTTCAGATAATGGGCTCCGACCATATGTTTCGTAAAAAATCTTGAATTGGTTGGAAGCGAGTAAATAAGTCTTCTGGTAGTATTGACAATATGCAAGATAGAACTCCACCTTCTCGCCTTCCGGCAAACCCCGAACAATCGGAAGGATTTGCTCAAACAATATAGCTGTATGATAGTAATCCTTCTTTTTAAAATAGTTTTGGCCTGCCTCGTACTTCAGGCGCCAATCTTCACTCTTCTCAAGTCTGCGAAACTTGCTACAAGCTGCATTAGCCAGTATTAATACAAGGACAATTAAATAATTAAATAACAGTGATTTTTTCACAAATGCAGTTCAAAGTAGCTTAAAAGGAGAGATTCCATTGATTTAAGCCTGCAAATATACAACGCAAGAAGGAAAATCCAATTTGCCAGGTGTGTTGCACTTATTTCCTTACCATGATTTTCCGGGTAAAAACACCGTTATTATTGAGATAAAGGGTGTAAAAGTAGACCCCGGAAGGGAGATCGTCCGTCTGGATTTTTATTCTCGTGTCATCTGGCAGCAATTCGTAATCGCCAAGTTGCTTGCCTAAGACATTATGTAACACAATTTTTGCCTTAACCAGATCATTGCTGATTTTATAGTCAATAATCGCTTGGTCCTGAACTGGGTTGGGATAAACATCATGAATAGTTATCTCTCGGCTCTGGTATAAAGAACGCTGAACCCTTTCCTCAACCATTAAACTCACACTATGTTCTATTATCTCAGCCGGGCTGCCTTTTGGGAAGATTTCAAATTTAAGATTGTTTTGGATGGGAACTAGCCCACTTTCGACTGAGTAATATAAGTTGATTGTTTCTTCAGGTTCTACCTTCTTTGAAAACTCAATAATCGTGGGTTCGAGGCAGTTGTTATCCAGGCAAAAATATCCCTTTTGGGATTCCCCTAAATCGCTACGCACCTTGCGAATTACATAGAATTGAGGCTTATCGGTGTTGTTCTTGATTTTAAGAGGGATTTTCACCAACTGACTAAAGTTAGCTTGATAGGTATCTTGCCTGTCTACCAGTTCAAAATTTTGTGCATTTGCTGATATCGCCAAAACCAAACACCCTAAGAAAAGAGGCCAGCATCTCATTGGCACAGATTTTTACAAGGGAAATATAGTCTAAAAAAAGGGGCAGTCCAATTAGTTGATCAAAAAACTTTAATGACGAAATACTATTTGTTTTGAACTGTCGTTGCATCTGGCTTTTTAGCCTCAGGCAGTCCGCGTTTTACAACATCCTTTTTCTTTGGCCTTTCTGTTCCGCGCCAGGTAAAGCCTTTGAGTTTCCGGTCTTTTTCTTTGATCTCCTTAGGAGGAAAGAATGAAGCATCGGGTTTAACATAAAAGTTGATGCTATTTACTTTCCCGGCTTTAAAGTCTATCCGCATGTTGCTGCAGATAGTTTTGTTCATGCCTGCCAGAATCGTTATTTTTATCAACAAACTATCCTTTTTGATATCTTTTTCCTCCAGAACATGATAGATGGTTTCCCCGTTCCCCATTACGACAACATGATGTATTTTCTTGTTTTCAAAGTAGGTCGTCATTTTTCGACCCTTAATCTGGTTATAGTCTTTAAGTGAGTCTATGGATACAACAAACGAATTAGACACCATATAAATCCGACTGATATTCTTATTTTTCAAGAGCATATGAATTGAATCAGCAGTCATTTGATTTTCATCCGACCACAACACAGGGTCATGAAAAAAATATAAAGTCGAGTCGGCCGATTGATACACCAACGAATCGGCAATCCCTTGCATATCGTTTTTGAAAATCTTTACTGAATGGTAAGCGAGTAGCCTCTTCTTTTTAGGGTCTTTATTTTCAATGGATACAAGAGTATCTGCCGAAAGAAAAAGTGTGTCACCATCATCGGCAACTTTAGCCATATAAGCATTACCAAATACTTTTGAAATCCCTTTTCCCTTATCGTAAAATCCATCATCACCAAAAATAGTTAGGTTCTCTGCTTTGGAGGTCATAGCAACATGACCATTTACTTTGTACATCTTTTTTACATCGTCAATAAAATAGTTATCTCCTTTTATCCGGTAAGAAGGAGACTCCATTTCCCCATTATTTAATGACGAAAATTTCTTTCGGGTATCATATACTCCATTCTGATAATAGGCCGTCTTTCCATCTTTATCTTTCAGTGTTGTAAAATCCCTGAAGTAAACCAGTCTTGTTTTTGAATTGTATTGAAGCGTATCTGATGTCAAAGTATAGTCTGGATTGACGCCAACCACTTCTTTTTTGAATGATGCTAAATTGGTTTTTACATCGTAGTATCCTTTTTTACTGGTAAGAGTATTGGTTGTATCGATCAGTTTGCCTCCATTAAAATAGCGGGCCTCATTTTTGATTCTGTAGTAGTCCAGAAAGTCGGTGTAAAGTCTAGCAATCTTTAATTTTTCAAAAACTACGTTTTTGCGCAAGTAGGCTATCTTCTTAGTGCCATCATATTCTAGCCGGAGTGATGTAATGTCTACTGAGTCGTCTATAATATGAACATGCCCGAAAGCTTCCAATCGGTTTTCTGAACGAAAAAAATAGGCAGAATCACAAAAGATATTTGTCGTATTCTGAACAAACGCCACATGGCCCAATAACTTATCGAAACGCTTTCCGTCCCGCATGCTGCCCTTCAGACTATCGGCATGATTCAATTTTACTTTTTTCTGTGAAAAAGCAAAAACAGGAACGAGCAACAATATGGAGAACAATGCAATTCTTGACATGAGATTCTTATAATGCCTAAAGGCAATGGTTATGCCAACCTTAAAAAGTAACCATTACCGTCACCACTTCACTATTGCGCTTCACCTTTACCGGCACAGTTTGATCTTTTTCAAATTTACCTAAGGCCTCCATATAAGCCTGAATATCCTTGATGGCAAGTTCCCCGATTTGAACGATCAAATCGCCGGTGATAATTCCTGCTTTTTGCGCTGGCTTGCCGTCCGTAACCCCGTCTACTTTCAGCCCCTCTTCATTGGATGTGTAGCTGGGCATCACCCCCATCGTCACTTTAAACGAACGAGATGAACCCATTGACTTATTCTTGGTTAGCAGAAATGCCAGCTTCGGTGTTGAATCCAAATCCTCAACAACCTTGACAACCAACTGCAACACGCCTTTTTCGCCTCTAAAATTTATTTTCTGCCAATCATCCGATGGCTTGTGATAGTCACCATGCGATCCTGTAAAAAAATGGAGTACGGGAATATTTTTCAAATAGAATGATGTTTGATCAGACGGACCAATACCAGCTGAATCAGTTTTAATTTTAAGCTCGTCACTGGAAAGTCTTTTGAGTTCATTTTCCCAAACTGGACTCGTACCAGTCCCGCTCACTGCCAGTGCCTTTGTTACCGGATCAAGCCTTCCGATCATATCAAGATTGATCATATAGTTAACGTTGGCCAGATCAATGGTAGGATGTTCGGTAAAGTATTTTGATCCAAAAAGTCCCAACTCC
>Ga0207112_1072_pt1 | contig 26134 bp, 16 predicted proteins | sample Alteio_BWMinHeat_72_FD_153549 | JGI IMG/M metagenome (GOLD analysis project Ga0207112, IMG submission 153549) | Enriched cells from forest soil in Barre Woods Harvard Forest LTER site, Petersham, Massachusetts, United States -... | ecosystem: Environmental > Terrestrial > Soil > Temperate forest >...
CTGGGAGCTGCGATGGTACTCGCTGAACTCAGGAATGACATTAATGGCGAAGTGCGATTCCTCTTTCAGCCGAGCGAAGAGCGGAACCCTGGTGGTGCACCGTTCATGATCGAAGCTGGCGCACTTGATGGAGTTAGCGAGATCTATGGATTGCATGTTCTCTCACAAGCAGACGCTGGCACAGTGGGTTTTTGCCAAGGCGAGATGATGGCAAGTGCCGACGAGCTTTACATCACCATACGTGGTAAGTCTGGACATGGCGCGCGTCCTCAACATACGATTGATCCAGTTGTTACAACTGCTCAGGTGATCCTTGGACTTCAGACACTCATCTCTCGCAATCTTGATCCCTTCGCTCACGGGGTGATCACGATCGGCTCTATTCATGGCGGTTTCGCCCCAAATATCATTCCGACTGACGTAAAACTTGTTGGTACTCTGCGCTCGATGTCAAAAGAGTGGAGGGACTACGCTCACAAGCGCGTGCATGAGATCATTGATGGCATCGCGCAATCTGCCGGATGCGAAGCTGATGTGCACATCGATCTTGGTTATCCTGTGCTGAAAAATTCGGATGCCGAGACGATCTTCGCGGCGGGATGTGCCGAAAAACTATTCGGATCCGATCGCGTCTTCCAGGCAGAGCGTCTCATGGGTGCGGAGGACTTTGCCTATTATCTCGAGAAGGTCCCAGGTACATTCTATCGGTTAGGCATTCGCAACACCAAAGAAGGTATAACAGCCGACATCCACAACGATCACTTCACGATCGATGAATCATCATTGAAAACTGGGGTCGCAATGCAAGCTTATCTTGCAATTCGCGCACTGGCTCGCTGATCATTACCCAAACGTCTTAGTACTCACAGTGACGTGACCCGTTCGTTGGAGTTTCCCCCATCCCTGTAACTGCCCGCGCAGTGCGGCGAAGATGCTCTTGAAGAGCACGTAGTACATCATCTGCCGATACATAAAACGCTGGAGCAGAAGCCAACCGATCAGGCGAAGTTTTTCGCCTTCGAGCGAGAAGGCCACGATACTCCCGAGCAGATCGATGGCAAGGAAGACAAGATAGGAAATGATCGTCACATCAGAATTGCCGCTGAAAAGACTCAGCACAAAAATGAGATCCACGATCGGTGCGAGCAGCGGCAGCAGGATCTGAAAGAAGAGAATGTTGGGCATTGCGATCATACCCAACGCGCCGGCTTTTGGATTGAAGAGCCACATGCGATGCTTCCAGAAAGCTTGCATCGTCCCGAACGTCCATCGAAAGCGCTGCTTCAAGAATGGCTTTATTTTTTCAGGCGCTTCGGTCCAGGCGCGAGCTCTCTCCGCATAACGGACGGTCCAGCCACGCTGCACGATTCGCATTGTAAGATCGGTGTCTTCTGCAAGGGTATCGCTGGTATAGAGTCCAACTTCTTCAAGTGCGGTGCGACGAAACGCACCGATCGCTCCAGGTACGACGGTGATTGCGCCAAGCAATTCAAACGCACGTCTGTCAAAATTCTGGCTCGTGATATATTCAACCGCCTGCCACCTTGTCAAAATATTGCGAACGTTGCCAACCTTCACGTTGCCTGCAACAGCCCCAACTTCTACGTCATTAGCGAAATATTTCAGCATTTCGCAGAGCGCTTCTGGCTCGAAGACGGTATCTGCATCAATGACAATGATGACGTCTGCGGTAGTGCGAGCAATTCCAAAATTGAGCGCGCTCGCTTTACCGCCATTCGGTTTCGTAAGTACACTTACACGGTCGTTATCTTGGAACGCGTTCTTAACAACATCATACGTATCATCTTTCGAACCATCATCGACGACGATCACATCGAAGCTCGCGCCTTTGGATGCAAGTACCGTCTCGACGGTTCGAACAACGACAACATTCTCGTTGTAAGCAGGAATGACAACCGTCACGCTAAGATCGATCTTCGCATCGAATCGCTCCTTCCGAGCCCTCTTCCAGCTGATGACCGCAAGGATGCCGATGAGCAACATTCTCGCGATCGAGAGCACAATGGCAAGAAAAAAGATATCGGAAAGAAATACCTGGAACGCGAACGTGCCAGTAAGTACATAGCGATCGAGTATCGCATTCGAGCGCTCACCGCCGGAGAGCAATGGCATGAACGATGACTTAGGAACACCGACGAAATCATGTAGCGATACGATAGTATCTCCCCGAGCCCGAAGGCTGTCGATAAGCATTGGCAAAGCTTCGAGTGTGGCAGAGCGATCACCACCGGCATCGTGCAACAGAATGATGCTTCCGAGCGAACGCTGTGCAAGGCTCGTGTCGAGAATGCGCTGCGCGGTAATGGGCGTGTGCCAGTCTTGCGGATCGATCGCCGAGCCAACCATCAGATAACCCATTCGTGCAGCACGGGCGACAGGCAGCAACTCCTCAAGGGTTGTAGGCTCTGCATCGGCGACATATGGCGGTCGAAAGAGCACCGTCTTCGCGAGGGTGCCTGCTCGAATGATATTTTGGGTAGAAGAGAGCTCGAGGACAGTTTGTCCTTCCGAGATCAGCGCAATATTTGGATGCGTCAAAGTGTGATTGCCGACCTCATGACCTTCTTCGTAAATCCGCTTGAGCAGACCAAAATTTCGTTGCGCGTTCTGTCCAACCACGAAGAACAGTGCCGGTACATGCTTGGCACTCAACACATCAAGGATCTTTGGTGTCCATTGAGGATCGGGACCATCATCGAAGGTTAATACGACCTTGTGAGGGTTCTTCCCGTACCGGCGAAGCGTATAACTTGACGGCAGCTCGGTTAGATGCTCTCGTGTAATAAGCTGATCGTGCGGGTCGTAAGTGATCTCACGTTTCCCGTCATGCGGATCCGCGATGAGTGCGAGCAATTCTCCTTCTCCCTGATATTCTGGATTGCGAGAAGGAAGTATGCGTTTCAGCGAATCGATCGTTTTTGGATTTCGCCGATCAGACATCCGAGCATAGATCGCCCACATTGATGGATCTTCCGCGCCGAGCCGCCACATCGCTGTTCCTGCAACGTCATAATTGTCCAGGATCGATAGCTGGTTAAAGATCGTGACTGCGTCGTTGACCCACACTTCGTGATGCGTGGAATCGTCTTCGTCGTAGCTGAAGTGCAGTGAACCGCTTGTTGTGTCAAAAACGGGAATGGTGTCGCTCTCGCGTGCGATGACTGCGGCTTGGTCAAATGAAACTTCGGTACCCGAAAGTGTGCCACCATTGTGCTCTGTCGGCCAATCATAGCCGTAGGTAGCAAGTCCAACGATGAGCTTTTGAGCTGGGATCGAGTGAAGCGCCCGTTCAACCTGACTAATAAACCAACCAGTCGAACTGACAGGACCGGGTATTGAGCCAGCGCTATGCTCATCATACGACATCAAGACAATGTAATCCGTGGCATCTGCGTACGCCATGAGATCAAAATTATCATCATCGGCAGGTGCATCGAAGGAGAGAGCCATGCCATGCTGATGCAGCGCTGCCTTAAGATCAACCAAAAACTTCTTTAGCGCCGGCTGAACATCTTTCGGGACGCTTTCAAAGTCGATGTTGATACCATAAAAATGATTTCGCACTCCGAGTTGCACGATCGAGCGAACGAGTTGATTTGCCATCAAGTCATTGCGCAAACTTTCAAGCCACGTGCCTTGCCATTGCTGCGTGCCTTCGTCATAGTTCGTCACCATACAATGGACGTGTACCTCAGGATGCTTAGCAAGGAGTTTTGCAGCATTTGAGTCGGCCTCGAAGATGAGAGAGTCAGTTCGATTCGGCAACAGCCTGCCCCATTCCAGGAAAACAGCATTCATCGCACCAAGATGTGCCTTGAGCGATTCAAAGCTCAGCATATCCCAATTGACAAAGAAGCCGGCGCGGATCGCGTCCGTGTCCGAAGTAGCATACCCGGGCATTTTGGAACGGTGAGTGAGGAAGGTCTCAACATTTGAGCGACTCTGCCGAAAATTATCGACGGGGGTGTATCGCTTGATCACTCCCAATGCCTCGCCGCCGCTCGAGACACGGGCGAATTTTGGCGTCGTCAACCCAGGCACCGAAAAGAGGATCGTGGCTGCGACTCCAAGCGCGGCCAGGACCAGCAGGCCACCGAGGACGATCCCAACGCGCATGCGCTTCCATCGGCGTGGATTGTCCGCCTGAAATACGTGCTTACGAGCTTGCTCGCGTTGTTCTTCCAAAGTTATTTCTTAGCTTTTGAATAAAGACTCTAACTATCACTTAACTTTACGAAACATTCCCAGGATGGTTGCGGGTTTAGATGGGAAGGATAATTTGGGTCCGATTGATTGGGGCTTCGTCCTTCGTTGTTTTAACTCTTGCCGTATCGATTGCTCTGCCGTTGCATTCGCCCTCTAAGCTGATGCAGTTGCACAAACGCAATGGCGGTTTTTATGAACTCTACGTTTGGATCTCGACAATAAGTACGCCATCCGGCCTTCGTTTGCCGCCCTATTCGTTGCTCTCGCAAGCTTTATCGTCTATTTGACGACGATGGCGCCAGGTCTCGATTTCATCGACGCCGGCGAGCTCACCACGGATGTTTACACATTGGGAATTGCCCATCCGACAGGATATCCACTTTTTACCCTAGTCGGTTTCCTCATCTCCCATCTCCCAATCGCCACCTCGATCGTTCTCAGAGTCAACATCATGGCAGCGTTCTTCACCGCAATTGGGGCCGGCGCTGTTGTTCTTTTGGTGTACGAAATTGGCACGCATTGGATCCAGTGGGAAGCCGCGAGAACACGCAAACGGAATGTTCCACCGGAGAAAAACCGCTCATCGCGAAATGGGAAGCAGAAAAGGCCAGCGCAAAAGGAAGTCACTGAGCGAGCGCAGACTCCACAGCAGTTTGCGCAAGGTAACTTATCTTTTCCACTGATCGCAGCAACGGCAGCGGGACTCGCTGTGGCCTTCAGCTCGACCTGGTGGGCACAATCGACCTCCATCGAAGTTTACCCGCTGCATGTTGCGCTAGTACCCTTGGTCTTGCTTGTATTCTTGAGAATGTTGCGATTCGAGGATCCATCGAATCCGAGGCTGACAAAGTATTCTGTCGCATTTGCCGTCACGCTCGGATTGTCGTTCACCAATCACATGACGACCGTCTTTCTCGCACCGGCGACGATCGCACTTTACTTCATTCATTATGGGGTGAATAGAGTTGCGGCGTTCCAAAAGATCGCCTGGCTAGCAATTCCATTTGTGGCAACCCTCTTACTCTATCTGTATCTACCGATCCGTTCAGCGATGAACCCGATCATGGACTGGGGACATCCGACAACACCCCAATTGCTGCTCAAACACATATCGGGCGGCCAGTACAAGGTCTGGATGTTTAGTGGATCAGCCGGAGAGCAATGGAAATATTTTTGGAATCGTGCACCAAAGGAGTTCACGATCATTGGATTCGCTCTCGCGCTGTTGGGTATCATCGCCATTGCAAGAATGCATGGGCGCAAGCGAATTGAGATGCTTACATTCACGCTGATGCTATTCTTTGGATGCGTGCTGTTCGCGATGAATTACGGCATTCATGATATCGATTCCTACTTCCTCCTGGCGTATCTCACGCTCGCAATTTGGATTGGATGCGGGGTTCTTTATGCACTTTACCTCTATCGCACAAACCCACGGGCTGTCATGATCGGCCTTGGGGCGATCGTACTGATCGCGGGTATCGAATTCTATTCGAACCATGCAGATGCTGACGAGAGCGGCAATCACTTCGTTGATGACTACACGCAGAACGTACTGAAAAATCTGCCACCGAATGCGATCATTTATTCTACCCAATGGGACTTCTGGGTCAGCGGCGCATACTATTATCAGCTCATCGAGAAACTTCGACCCGATGTGCTCGTCATAGATAAAGCGATGTTCCATGACCGTCCGTGGTATCATCATCAACTCGCGTTGCGTGCGCCTGAAGTGATGAAACGGGCCGAAACCGAAGAAGCTACATTCATGAAAAAGCTTGTACAATTTGATGCGGGCGGAGCTTATGACACTGTTGGTATCGGTATTGCTTATAACAGCCTGATCAACGCACTGGTAAATCGCAATCTTGATCGACCAACATTCGTCACGAGTGAAATACTTGATGAGCGTGAGGACCCATTCGTGCCGCGATTAAAGCGGGTTGCGGCTGGACTCGCCTGGCGATTGATGCAGAGTGATAGCGCGATCGAAACCTCGCTTCCAAAGTTGCAATGGCGTGACGACCAATATCGCCGTCGGAATTACTATACAGATAACGCTCGCTGGCTACAGGCTGTAGGACTTGCCGCAACTGCTCAACGACTTTCCGGACTGGGAAGAAAGAGTGAAGCTCTTGCTTTCATTGATCTCGCACTTCGATTTGAACCTGACCATTCGCCAGCCGCTTTGGAGGACCTTACTCCCCGCGATCTAGAGTTTGCACAAATGACAGACTCGCGATTCGCGCAGCTTGAACAATCAAAGACTCTCATCGAACAATCGACTTTTCAGAAGCCGATCAACACTCCAACATCATCTCAAAAATGAGCAGTCAGAACTTGGATCCTCAACATATGCACTCGCACATCACGCGCATGGGCGATCATATGATAGAGGCGCTTGAGATCGTGACACAATCGATGTCATCCCTCAAGCTCCCTGAGCTCGACGCAATAAGCGAGATCGTTATTTGTGGCATGGGAGGGTCAGCGATCGGAGGAGATCTTGTCGCAAGTTATTTGCGAGATGTTGCGCCGTTGCCAATTGAGGTTATACGATCGTATCGTCTGCCCAAACATGTTTCAACACGCTCGTTGGTGATCGTTTCAAGCTATTCAGGAAACACGGCAGAATCGCTTTCGCTATTGGAACAGGCATCGAAGCGCGGTGCGAAGATCATTTGTGTGACGACAGGTGGCACACTTGAAGCGAAGGCGAACGCCAATCATCTGCGTTTGGTAAAGCTTCCTGGTGGAATGCAGCCACGTGCTGCGCTGGCATATTCATTTGTCCCGCTGTTGGTGATCATTTCGTCTTTGCTGAAGCTTAGGGACCCGCAGGACATTATCATTGGCGCTGGACAGCATCTCAAGGAGCTGGCCGTTCAGTATTCGAAGGCTGAAACGGGCAATCCTGCATTCGATCTTGCCGAGAAACTCGCAGAGATGATTGCGGTCATCTATTCATCAGATGATTTAAGCAGCGTGAATCTTCGTTGGCGCGGTCAGTTGCAGGAGAACGCGAATCATCTTGCCTTCGGGAATGTGCTGCCAGAGCTTACGCACAATGAAATAAATGGCTGGTCGTTTCCAACGGGCTATGCAAAGAATATTCATCTCGTGCTGCTACGAAACAGCGAGGACGATCATCCCTCCGTTCTACAAAAAATGGATGCCGTTACGGCACTACTTAAGAAACGAGGCCTCGGAATCACAGAGCTGAAAGCAGATGGCAAGAACAAACTTGAAAGATTCTTCAGCCTGATCTCACTAGCTGATTGGTCGAGTTATCATCTGGCTCTCCTTGAGAAGATCGATCCGACGGAGATCCCGGCGATTGATGAACTTAAGCGCAGCTAGGTCGAGGTGAGTGGCAATTCGCCAAGCTCGGGAAATAATTCAGCTGCTTGGAGCACGCGCGGGGCAACCGCAGTTTGCTCCAACTCGATGATATCTTTTCCGGCAGTTGAGACACCGTGCTCCTTTAATCTTCTCGCGCTCACCAACACATTCCGTTCGAGTGAGCCTACGCTATCGTTGTAGCTCTCGATCGTCTTCCTGAGATTTGTCCCGAGCCTCGTGAAGTGTTCGCCAACCGTAGAAAGCCGTTTATAAAGTTCGGCTCCGAGATCAGAAATTTCCCGCGCATTCTTTTCCAGATTCTCCTGACGCCAGCCGTAAGCAATTGCTTTGAGCATCGCGATCAGTGTTGTTGGCGTCGCAAGAATTACTTTATCGGTGATACCATCTTCGATCAGCGCCGGGTCGTTTTCGAGCGCCGCATAGAGGAATGACTCGTTCGAGAGAAAGAGGATCACGAATTCCGGCGTCGGCTGAAACTGATCCTGATACGACTTCCGACTCAATTGCTTGACGTGCTCCCGGACCTGCCGCGCATGATCTTTCATTTTTTCACGACGCACCGCCTCGTCAGTCGCTTCGAGTGCTTCAAGATATGCCGACAGTGGGACTTTCGCATCAACAATGACGCACTTATTTGCTGGAAGCCTGACGATCATATCAGGGCGCTGCCTTCCAGTATCTGTATCCTCAGACACTTGCTCATTGAAATCGCAGTGATTTAGCATTCCTGCCATCTCGACTACTCTTCGCAGTTGTATCTCACCCCATCGTCCGCGAGTGGCCGGAGCACGGAGAGCCTTGACAAGATTGGAGGTTTCGGAGGTCAGATGTCGTTGGCCCTCGAGCAATGAACGCACTTGCTCTGTAAGTCCGGTGTAGGCTTCAATTCGCCGACCTTCGAGATCTTTGACTGCCAACTCAAACTTGTCGAGCGTTTCGCGAACAGGTCGAACTACTTCAGTGATCGCCTGCTCGCGCTTCTCAAGATCACCTTTCGCTGATTCCTGATAGGTCTCAAGCGTTGACTTCGCAAGCTTCAGGAAGGACTCACTGTTAAACGTAAGAGCTTCTCGGCTCAACGTTGCGAATGCATTCCGAAGCTTTTCTTCAGCTTCTTTAAGCAGCTCCAGTTTTTCGCCATTCGATTCGCGCTCTTTTGCGAGCTCCATCTGGACTTCGGCAACCGAGGCGCTAAGCGTCGCCACTCGTTCGGACGCCGCGTTGAGGATCGTGTCCTTATTCTTGATCTCGGATTCCAGTTTGGGAATGTGCTTCGCGCGCTCTTCGGCTGCTGAGCGCTCGCTGGCGATTTGCGTATTCTCTCGTTGTAGCGCAGCAATACCAAGCGTGCGTTCGTTCAAGTCACGCCCAAGTTCAGCTAAACGAACTTCGGCCGACTGCAGCTTCATCGAGAATTCTGTCCGCTCGCGTTCGATCTCTCGCGTGGCGTGAGTTGATCGAGTACGAGCGTACAGCGCACCGATCGCAATGCCCGCAATAATGCCGAAAAGTAGATAAAGGAGGTCGGTCACACAATTCCTAATTTAGTTGAAGTTATGGGAAAAGCTGAGGAAATCCCGGATAGTTTCAAGGTCAGCAATTCCGGTCGTCAATCGATGTTGGAGCTCGGAACGCCCCATTCGTTTTCCTTGTAGATTAGGAAGCCTTCTGCTGGTACGTTGCCCTGTGTTGTGCTCTTTAATACTGGCGGACCGCAAGCGGCCGATTCCGAATCGGTCATTCTGATTGAGTTAAAACGAACCCCATCCGCGTATGGACAGAAGATCCTTTCTTCGCACAAGTGGTGCAGCCGCTGGTGCGGCGTCATTCATCCCCGCTTTAACGAGTCGAAGTTTCGCCGCAAAGCCCGCTGGTAAGAACAGCGTCGCAAGCGGATCGAATGGTCGGCCAGAGATCACCTCAACACTCGCACCCTGGGCGCCTGCCGCTGGTGATTGGAATGTAACGACGATCAACCATTTGTTTCGGCGTGCCGGCTTCGGAGCGACGTACTCCGAAATCACTGCGGCGAAGGCGATGACGCCTGCAGCCGCAGTAGATGCGCTGATGGACGATGCGCTTCTGACCGGGAATAATTTACCTCAGCCACCCGAACACTCGCAGGACTGGCTCCACGTTCAGCCTTATCTCGGGTCGGACTATAACCTCCAAGTCAAGCAGCAGACGGATTACTACAATGCGATGCTCGCTATCCGCAGATGGTGGACGTCGCTGATGGCCGATCCGAAGACGATGCTTCGCGAACGGATGACGCTCTTCTGGATGAATCATTTTGTCATTGAAGAGTCGAAAGTCTATTACCCGCAGATGGTCTATAATTATCTGGACTATTTTCGGAAGCATCCCTGGGGCAACTTCAAGCAGATGGTGAAAGATGTTACCATCTCACCGGCAATGCTTATCTATCTTGATGGGCAGTACAGTTATGGTGCACGGCCAAACGAGAACTACGGACGTGAGTTGATGGAGCTCTTCACCCTTGGCGTTGCCTACAAGGATGGCTCTGCGAATTACACGGAAGATGATATCCACCAAATGGCTCGCGCTCTTACCGGCTGGGTCATCGACCCCACTGCACAGCCGCCCAATGTGGTGCCGGGAGTCTACGACGTCAACCGCCACGATTCGACGTTGAAGAATCCGTTCGGCGCGCCGAAGAAGGATTATGGGTTGGTGGCTTCTGGCTATGTTACTGATGACGTGATCGATCTCCTATTTCAGCTGAAAGGCGACAGGCTCGCGTGGTATATCTGTAGCAAGCTGTATCAGCAGTTCGTCTATCACGACATTAGCACCCCATCGGCAATAGCAATTATTGACGGTTTGGCTCAGACATTCCAGTCAAATTGGGAGTTGAAGCCAGTGCTCTCACAGCTCTTGAAGAGTGAGCACTTCTTTGATATTGCGAACATTGGCGCACAGATCAAGAGCCCGTATGACTTCCTGCTCGGGTTGTTCCGATCGGTCGATTTGGGAGTTGACCAGTACCAGGGTGGTACTCTTTACTACTATGCGTACTATAGCAATCAATGGCTGCTTGATCCGCCGAATGTAAAAGGTTGGCCTGGCTACCACTCGTGGATCAGCACAACGACGCTGCCGCAACGCAATACACTCGCGGGTGCACTTGCCATTTCCTCAACGGGTATTCCCGCCCAGGGAGCGACCGGATATGACGGCAAGGTCGATACGGGATTTTCCTGGACCGATGCCAACGTAACGGCCTGGGCCCAGCAATTTCCAAGTTACAACGGGAAGTTTTCAGACTTTCTGAGCGAGGTATCTCAATTCCTTTGCGCGATCAAGCCTTCGCAGACTGCATTGAAAGCTAAGATCCTTGACAATTTTCCGAACAGCTATGAATGGCCAACGCTCACAGATGCAAATAAACTTGTACCGCTGCGACTGGTCGTCAGCGCGATCGCACAGTTTGCCAACTATCAACTGACCTAAACATCACCATCAATCAATAGGAGATATAACTATGAAACGTCGTGATGTACTTAAGGCTCTTCCGCTAGGTGTTCTTGCCGCGGGTGTGCCATTCAGTTTTGGTGGATTTGCCGGTCGTGCGTTTGGAAAGAGTCCACTGCTCGGAACATTGCTTAACGCGCAATCGAATGATGGTAAGGTGCTTGTCGTCATCAATATGCAAGGTGGCAATGATGGACTCAATACGATCATTCCTTATCAGGACCCACTTTACCAGACCAACCGTAAGAACATTGGCTTTTCGAGTGCGGCTGATCAGACGATGCTCAATCAATTCAAGATCGGGCAGACCGGGCTTGCATTCAATCCGAATATGGATGATGGCAAAGATGCCAACTTCCTGAAGCTGTTCAACGATGGCAAACTTGCGATCTTGCAGAATGTCGGTTATGCTACGCCGAACCTCTCGCATTTTCGATCAACGGACATCTGGAACACCGCCAGCGATTCAGAAGTAATTCTGAGTACAGGTTGGATCGGAAGATATTTGGAGGACGCAGTTGACCCATCATACCCGCTCGATGTAAAGACTGGCGATGATCCGCTCGCGATTCACATCGCGCCTACGCTCAGCCCCGTTTTTCAGGGTAGCAAATTGCAGATGGGTATTGCTGTTAGTGATCCGAGCCGTTACACGGCCGCCACAAATTATCCTGACGATCCACCGACAAGCACGAATGCCGGCGCCGAACTTGCATTCGTTCGCACGGTGCTCGAGCAGTCGGATATTTACGGCACACGTTTTAACTCGCTGTTCCCGAATCATGTAACGCCAACCGCAACCAGGAAATATCCAACGGCCAACCCGCTGGCAATGCAACTCCAAAAAGTGGCGTGGTGCATCAAGCAGGGAATGAAGACGAAGGTCTATTTTGTGACCATCGGAGGCTTCGATACACACGTTCAACAGAACTCCAAGAACACACAGTCAGGTCAGGGATTGCTGCTCAACTATTTGGCTGAAGCAATAACGCTCTTCCAGGCAAACCTTGAAGAGTGGGGACTTGCAGACAATGTTGTCGGCATGACGTACTCTGAGTTCGGTCGTCGCGTGAACGAGAACGGCAGCGAAGGTACCGATCACGGCACCTGCGCGCCGCAATTTGTTTTTGGCTCGCAAGTTTCAGGTGGCGTCTATGGTCCGAATCCAAGTCTTTCGGATCTTGATGCAAACCTCGATCTCAAATGGAAGATCGACTTCCGACAGATGTATGCGAGCGTGCTTGGCGATTGGTTTGGTGTCAATCAAAGCCTTCGTAAGGCGGTTCTGAACGACAAGACCACAACGGGTGAGCGTTTCGATTTCTCGCTGCCGCTCAATGGCTCGGGTACGAGGCAATCGCTCTTCAGGAATCCGCAGGCAGTTGATCGTCAACCGGTCAGTGCCTCGAATTTTGTTCTCTATCAGAACTATCCGAACCCGTTCAACCCGTCGACGCAGATCAAGTTTGCGGTGACGGCTGCAGCTCCGACGATCCTCGAAGTCTTCGACTCGCGCGGCGCACTCATCAACACGCTTGTCAACGAGCGGATGGGGCGCGGCGAACACGAGATCACTTTCGATGCTTCACGTCTGACAAGCGGTACCTATTTCTACCGGCTACAAGTAGGCTCTGAAGTGCAGACAAAATCGATGACGCTGGTGAAGTAGTCATTGTTCGATCGATGATTTCATGGCGGAGATGCGGCATCATCTCCGCCTTTTTTTCATAGATGAATCTTTCTCTTCAAGTTTGCCAGAAAGTCAAGAACGCAATCGAGTCTCAATGTCAGTATTGAAGGCGATCCTCGCAATTCTTGTAATCACATCTGTCGGGGCAAAACCATTGAAGCAGCGGTCCGGGCTTTTTTGGCAAGTCACTAAGCCTGGAAGCACAGATTCATCCTATCTCTTCGGAACTCTGCACTTGTTGGAGCAGAGCTACGTCGACACAATGCCGAACCTCATGCGCGCTCTCGACCGAGCTGATATCGTTCTCGGAGAGATCGTGCTCGATAGTGCAACAAAGAAAGAGGCGGCAATGCTGACAGCCTCCGTGGCACCGCTCGACAGCATCCTGACCCCGCGACAATACGCACAAGTAGATTCAGAGCTTCGCCATGTCCTAGGCATGCCGCTCGCGTTCTTTAATAATTTTCAACCGCTTGCCATTTACGCACTGCTCATCCAAGGCCTCTACAAGAAGCAGCACCCTGAAAACATCAGGAACGGAGTACTCATGGATATCTACTTCCAACAACGCGCAAAGAGAGCGGGGAAGGAAGTGAAGGGACTCGAATCGCTTGAAGACGAAGCAGATGCGCTGTTCGGATCACTAACGCCCAGGAAGCAGGTGCACGAGTTGATGGATCTGATCAAACACAAAGCGAAGGTCCTGAAAAAATTGGACGAGTTGCTGAGTGCATATCGCGCCGGTGATCTTGCTAAACTTCTGACCGAAGATGATCTCGGAGCGCCTGGTGACGAGCTGATGGAGGGATTGCTCTACAAGCGGAATGCTACCTGGTTAAAGGAGCTTCCTGCGATCTTCGACTCTCACAACGCTTTCGTCGCTGTTGGCGCTGGACATCTTGGCGGCCCGCGAGGACTTGTTAGTGGACTTCGAAAACTGGGTTATCAGGTTGTGGCGATCTCTCCGGTCCACTAGTTCAATCAAAGCGTATTCAATACAACCGTCAGAGAAACCACCGAAATCACAAGCCAAAGCAGAACGCCAAAGAGGAGGGGCTTGACACCCACCGCTTTCAATACTTTGCGAGACAAGCCTGCGCCAATCAGGAAGAGCGTAACGGTCAACCCACGCTTTGCGATATCGGAGATGACGGGCGCAATTTCAGAAACAGCAGGCACATACGTTCTCGCGATCACTGCCAGTACAAAGAAGAGAATGAACCACGGGATACTGATCTTTTTCGTTCTCGACTTAAAGAGCAATGCAGTGCCGAGCGCAACCGGGATGATCCAAAGTGCTCGCGAAAGCTTGACCGTCATCGCGATCTGAAGCGCTTCTGCCCCGTACTTCGCGGAGGCACCTGCAACAGAACTCGTGTCATGAATCGCGATCGCTGCCCAAATACCGAATTGCTGCTGCGTCATGTTGTACGCATGACCAATGATAGGGAAGATCAGTAGCGCGACGCTGTTCAGGATAAACACGGTGCCGAGCGAAACAGACATTTCATTTGCATCAGCGCCTACGATAGGTCCGATCGCGGCGATCGCGCTGCCACCACAGATCGCCGTACCGCTCGCGATCAAATGTGCTAGCTTTTTTGAAAGCCCGAACCAGTGTCCTACAAAATAACCGAGAATCAGCGTCCCAAAAATTGTGACGACTGTGAAGAAGAAACCTGTTTTACCCGCCTCAACTACACTCGAGAGATTCATCCCGAACCCGAGTCCGACGACACAGACCTGCAACAGTATCTTCGTCGCCTTCGCATTGTGGCGGAGAAAAGGGTGACCGATCGTCAGCGCGAGAAACAGCCCAATGGCAAGCGCTATTGGTGGAGAGATAAATGGAGCAAAACAGAGCGCCAGTGCGGCCAGGAAAACGATCTGCTCGAGGGTCCGATTCATCAATAGGGGTTTCGTACAAGAGTTATTGCGTGGCCGCGAATGGCTGCAAAAATAGCCCTTTCTTAAGCCTTGCAGGCAATCAGCGAAGCTCTGTCGATTCAGAAACCTGACGTATCTCGAAAACGTTAGGCGCGGGCGAGTACTTTAGCATCGAGGATGCTGCTCACCCCCGAAGTCTTCATTTCCTTTTGGTTTTCTTAGCATAACAGCATGAATCAAGGACAGATCGTACAGGTCATCGGCCCCGTGTTGGACATCGATTTTGCAGGCGGATCGCTCCCCAGCATCCTCAATGCGATCAGGATTCCGCGAAAGAACGTTGAAGGCAAAGATGAAGATCTGATCTGCGAAGTACAGCAGCATCTTGGCGAAGACCGTGTCCGTGCGGTCGCAATGGACTCGACCGATGGCCTCGTACGCGGGATGCTGGCACACGACGTCGGTACACCGATCTCGGTACCTGTCGGCCCGAATTCTCTTGGTCGACTGATCAATGTCACAGGACAGACCATCGATGGTGGTCCACAGATCGAATCGAAGTTCAGCTGGCCGATCCATCGCGACCCTCCACAATTCGCTGATCTTTCAACAAAAGCCGAAATTCTCGAGACTGGTATCAAAGTTATCGATCTTCTTGAGCCATACTCAAAAGGCGGCAAGACAGGTCTCTTCGGCGGCGCTGGCGTTGGCAAGACCGTCGTGATCATGGAGCTTATCCATAACATCGCCATGCATCACGGTGGTTACTCAGTATTCGGTGGAGTAGGCGAGCGCACGCGAGAAGGTAACGATCTCTATCTCGAAATGAAAGAGGGCGGCGTTCTTGACAAAACCGTTCTTGTGTTCGGTCAGATGAACGAGCCGCCGGGAGCGCGCCAGCGGGTTGCTCTAACAGCTCTCACCTTTGCTGAATATTTCCGCGATGAAGAAGGCAAGGACGTACTTCTGTTTATCGATAACATTTTCCGCTTTACGCAGGCCGGATCTGAAGTATCGGCGCTGCTTGGTCGTATGCCGAGCGCTGTAGGATACCAGCCGACACTCGCGAGCGAGATGGGCCAGCTTCAGGAGCGCATTACTTCAACGAACAAGGGCTCGATCACATCTGTACAGGCAATCTACGTACCTGCTGACGATCTTACTGATCCCGCGCCTGCAACGGCGTTTGCTCACTTGGATGCAACGACGGTTCTTTCGCGTTCTATCTCTGAGCTTGGTATCTATCCAGCGGTTGATCCGCTAGATTCAACAAGCCGCTTGCTTTCACCGGAAGTCCTTGGACAAGAACATTATGATGTTGCTCGTGCTGTGCAGAATATTCTGCAGCAGTACAAGGACCTTCAGGACATCATCAATATCCTCGGCATGGACGAACTCTCCGACGAAGACAAGACGATCGTCCGCCGCGCCCGTAAGGTCCAGAAGTTCTTATCGCAGCCATTCTTCGTGGCCGAGCAGTTCACTGGCTTGAAAGGTCGCTACGTGAAGCTTGAAGACACGATCCGCAGCTTCAAGGCAGTGCTGGCAGGTGAATACGACCACTTGCCGGAGCAGGCCTTCCACATGGTAGGCACGATCGAAGAGGCGGTCGAGAAAGCCGCAACGATCCAACAGTAAACTTTCGACGATCCGGCAGAAATAAGCCGGAAACTCTTCGTGGGATATTGTGGGTTAAAATTATAGGTACGCGCAATGGTACCATTGACAATTTCCTGAAACACTACTTGCAGATGGCGGACAAGCATTAACGTGCGGTCCGCCATACTTTTTGTTGCCATTACTCGAACTCGTTGCCTCGTTCGCGGTTCGCTAATGCGTGATTACAAGTCTTCGGGTAACTATCTCTCCTCCTACGCTAAAGCGCACGAAGTACGAGCCGTTTGAAAGCAACGTGGATATTGGCAATTCCATGTTGCGATTCGCTCCCACCTGACCATTGCTAATCGTTTCATGCCAGAGAGTTCTACCAAGCACATCCTGAAGACTAAGGTCACCACGTGCCGATGTGGTAGAAGACCACACTATTGTGGCTGAACCGCTGTGGATCGGATTGGGAAAAATGGAGAAAGTGAACGGCCTCAAATTTGACTGGACAGATGTACCGGATGTATCGATGATGACTCTTGCAAGATAGTCTCCTTCTACATCGGTGCAAAGGCTGATATTGTCGTAAGGTGTGTGGATTTCGACGGCAAGAACCGAGACCAAACTTGGGCGTGGATTCGATTTCTCCACGTCAAAGAGCACTTCTCCAAGGTTCAATGAATCACTGACGGGAAGTGCCAGAGTGTTGAAAAACTCCATACGCAATGTCCCAGAAGAGATCTCAAGGTTTTTCGCATCCCACCCGGGCGGTGGAGTTATGCGAGAGGCGAGATCAGACGACTGAATATTTAGCGCGTGAGAATTGAACTGAAGTGTGAGGTCAATTTCGGATACTGCGGCCGACTTCAAGTTGAGAGAATGAGGCACAAGCACATCCACGGGAATCCTGACTGTCGATCCCGGGATACCGTGCTCGACCACATGCACACAAGTCGCTTGCCTTGACCCGATGTCGATTAGAATCGACTTTACGAGAGTGTCCGAGCCGTTCGGTCCGTTGACGATCAATGTGACAGGATACAATCCCGAGGAATCGTAGCAGACGGATGCGATAGATGCACCTGTATCGGCAGAGGCTTTCCCGCCAACGAACGACCACTTCCAACTTGTTGGAGCACCATTACTCCAGTCTGCGAAACTCACGCATCTGCCGCTACAGTTCGTTGTTGCAGTATAATCCGCGGTAACCTTGTTACATGCAGCAGGGATGGAAGTTGGAAACGAGTTCATGTTTGTAGGTAAGTAGCCATCGACGAACGAAGTCTTTCTACCACCAAGATAAAATCCAAAGGGCTTGTAGTTGCACGCACTGCCCGTGGCATTCGGATCAGTAATCACGCCAAGCCAGGTGGCATTCGACGCATATACATAGACCTTGCCATCTGGACCTAGCTGCACGCTACCTTTTGATCCAAATCCACTCGAATCGAGTGTGGTTACTTTACCGGAGGCTATGTCGAATTGGATGAGTCCTTGCGAACCAAACACGGCATATAATTTTCCATTGTCAGGAGAGTAGCAAGCACCGATTGCACGGAATTGATGAATGAGCTGGTTGAAGCTCACTTTGCCAGTCTGAGGGTCGAAGTCCAATAACAGAGGCCAACCAAAACTATATATGTCAAGGATCTTGCGCCCGTTGGGCGAAGTATTGAAGAAGCCTTCGTCCTCGGGAGTCTGGTTATAGCCAGATGTTGAGTCGCTGTATGACAATACTGGCGTGGGATTGACACCTCGTGAACTTACATGCCACGCGTAGTAATACTTGGTATGAAGCGAGTGTGAGATGATCCACGAATCCGTCCCGTTCGCATGCGGTATGGCAGTCAGACGGTCGGAGGTGCCTCGCAAGAGCTCGAACGGCTGAGTAACAATTCCGCCGTCACCGCCATTTTGCGTCATATCAACGATGGAGTAGGCAACCACAGGCGGGTAGAAAATTCCGTCCTTGCCGTCATGGCTCCAACCATCATCATTGCTACAGACGATGTACTTTGAGGTGTCGCAACCCATCGGAACAATCACAACTGTCTCGGCCCAGGAACTGTCGCCAAGTATGGCCATGAGTCGGTGCTTGCTGTTAAAGATCCCTCGGTGACCCGAAGCGTAGAAGAGAAGCTTGCCCGTGTGGCGATCTGCAATCGATGCATCGCCGGCTCCAGGATTGTCTGGGTTCCATGATCCAGTGATATTCAGAACCCCATCTAGAAGCAACTTTGATGTGCCACTGCTGAAATTGATTCCAAGGCTGTCACCAAAATACCAGACGTCGTTTTGATGCTGACCTAATGCAGGCGAGTTGACAAGCAAAACGAGAAGAATGGTAATTGAGATGTTCTTGATTCGCATGGGAAGGCACGGTAAAGATTTAAGAGTTGACACGCTTCGCAACACAGTAATAGAACTTAGATTACAATTGAAGCTTAGACGTCACTGCAAGCGAGCCGAGAATTGAGGGATCACAATCATGCTGGTCGGGCTTCAGCCCGACCAGCACTCTAACTATGCCTTTGGTCCGGCATCAATAAGTTTTGCAGCTTTCACTCGAAGCGAGAGCAAGCGCACCCAGTGGATCTCCATCATAATAAGGAGGACCAGTGCGGTAAGCAGCAACAGCCCGAAGATGCCGCGGAAGATCATTCTGACGATTCCACCGTGCATCATGCCACAACGCATTGGACCGTGCCCGCGCATGCAGCCCTCCATCCCTTCTCTGCCGCCCATCATCATACCACCCTCGCGGCACATCATGCCGTCGTGACCCATCATCGGCCCACCCCGCATGTGCCTGCACTCATTGCACGAATCGCCGTCTCGAACCGCTCCAGCTTTGCCAATCATCTTGGTCTTTCCGGAGTCTGGCTGACCATAAGCAGTTGGAGCCGGCTGTACCGCCAATAGAAGAAGAGCTAGTAGGGCAAAATATTTCATCATTGGTTCTCAGTATGTGAATACCTCATTTATCCTCAGATCGAACACCAATCGCCGCTCATCGTGCGCCGATCATGAACTTCACTCTCGAGCCGTTGAGCGCTGCAAAGTAGACTCCCGGCTTAAGCCTGCTTGCATTGAGGCGGGTCACACCGCGAGAGTTGGTGGGAAGTTCGATCGGTTGGGTTCTTCCCATCATATCATAGAGTTGAATGGAGTTTCCGATTGCTTTCGCTGAGTACCGAAATTCTACCAAGTTTGCGTTGTAGCAAACAGAAAGATCGCCGTTTGAAACTCGCAGGCTCTCGACAGTAAGATTGTCGGTATTGGTCCACTTCATGATCACCTTCTGGTGTTCAAACGTGTCACTCTGCATCGTCAGATAAGCCGTCTTCTTCGAGGGCACGGACATTAACTCAATAAAACCTTTATCGGATAGCCCGGTCTTTACAGGCCAGGTCAGGCCATAGTCTGTGCTCACATGAATGGTATCGACTGACAGGCTTTGGTTTGCTTCAAAGACAAGTCTCCCGGATGCTGCCAGAAGGCCAGCGAAGTCTTCACCCGGGATCGTATCCAGTTTCCACGACCTGCCATTATCTATTGAACGTGCATATCTATAATCAGTCGTAATGAGCCACGCGCCATCGGACGTTGGAATAAGTGACGTAACGCCGCCGATGGGTGCAAGTGAGCCGTCGCGGACCTCTGATGTTGCAAGTCCGTCTCCAGTATAGAATAACCGAACAGAGGTAGGCATCAATTTATATTCATGTCCAAAAAAGCCCTCGTTCTCGTTCCGGAAGCTCATTCGAGAAACAAGAAAAGTGTCGTCGAAGATAATAGTTTTCCATGTCATCCCCCCATCAATTGTCTTCGCCAATCGAGCAGGCGTGGAGGCCCCGGCATTTGAAGCGTAGGCCATGTAGTATCCTACGATGGGTGTGGGAAAATCTATTTTGAATAGATCAAAGGATGAATCGAGAGGTAACCGAATCCAGGTGCCACCACCGTCAGTTGTTTTCATTAGCACACTAACCGCCTTCAAGCCGGTGTTCGTTGAATCGATATACCCACAAACGTAACCGATCTGATGGGTTGGGAAGGACATACTTTCAAAAATCGTGTGACTCGTATCAACGGGAAAGGGCAGTGGATGAAACGAGGTACCGCCATCCGTGGTACGCAAGACGGCATGTTGGCCGGCGACATAACCTGTGTCGTCCGAAGTGAATACCATATCGTAGCTGACGAGGAACGTGGTCCGAAGTGTCTTCCAGCTTCCCGATTGCCCCGAGCAAGGCGCTGGCAACAACGATGAGCCGACCGCGACCACGGTAAGAAAGAGAGTTGCAAGTTTCATAGGCGTAGGATGATGCCTGTAAAAAGAACGAAGAGTATTACACCAACTCGACGATGCCGGTGATGATTATGGATTGAAAATCATACAATGGTTCAAAAGATTCAGTGGCAAGCAATGCTATGCTATGCCTCCACGAATAGGCTCATTTGATCGCTGCAATCAGATCTTTCGGCACTTCCGACTTGGATTCCTTGATCCAGCCTTCTTTGGTGTGTTTGAAGAACGAGCGAGTGGAGGCTTCGAAGCACTTCGTATCCTCATTCCACAATTGCCGTTCGACTTCGATGTGCGGACGTCTGGCGCGGATCACGTTGAACGACTGAGGTTCTTTTCGGCTGCGAGTACTCATCGCAGTCCCGGCCTGAACGATAAGCGCGGCATAACCATCGATCTGATACCGTGATGCTGTGCTTTCGGCGAAGTGGGTATGACGATGTCCGGAGAGCAGAAGATCGGCTCCGCATTTCGCGAATGCTTCCATCGCGGGGCTCGCCCGTCGCACAAGTCGCTTTCGTGATCCTTCTGGTTGATCGATCGGATGATGGAGCACGACGACCTTAAGCTTCTTATCGTCAACTTTTGCCATATGTTTTGACAATCGGTCAAGCTGACGCTGCGAGATCTTCCCATTATCGATCGAGCGTCCACGTGCAGTGTTGAGTCCAACAATCGCGACTTCTTCGTCCTGAAAGAACGGCTCGGTGACCGGTGAGAAGAAATGTCGCCAACTGTGCAAAGGCGTGATCATTCTCCGAAACAGTGCAAGCATTGGAATATCATGATTGCCAGGCACGACGATCTGCGGCTGCGGCAGTCGCGCCAAAAACTGTTTCGCCTCTGCAAATTCGTTTTTCGTCGCCAGCGAAGTCAGGTCACCTGAGACGACTACAATATCAGGATGAATCTCGTTGATCGCATGGACAAGTGGCTCAACCGCCGCTTCAAGCACCCGCCCAAAATGCAGATCGGAGATGTGTACGATTGTTCTCATTTGGTTTTCTCAAGAACAATATCCGCGCCGAAAGGTGTGTGTCGGCCCGCCGACCGTATTTTTGTCTCGACGTGCCCTATACGCAATTCCCCTAAATATCCCATGAAAGAAATTGTTAGGTGTGCCTGGAGTGGTTCGGATCCGCTTTACATTGCTTATCATGATGAAGAGTGGGGAGTGCCGGAGCATGACGACCAAAAACTTCTCGAAAAGATCATCCTTGACGGCGCACAAGCCGGACTGAGCTGGATCACGATCCTCCGCAAGCGCGAAAGTTATCGCAAAGCATTCGACAGATTCGATCCGCAAAAGATGGGGCGATACAACCAGCGGAAGATCGACAAACTAATGAACGACCCTGGGATCGTCCGCAATAAACTGAAGGTCAACGCAGCCATCACCAACGCCCGGGCCTATTTATCCCTCCTCGAAGCGGGCAAGACGTTCGACGAAACGCTCTGGCAATTCACCAACGGCCGCACGATCCAGAACCACTGGAATGGGACCAAACAAATCCCGGCGGAGACCAAGGAATCCCAAGCAATGAGCAAAGAGTTAAAACGCCTCGGCTTCAAATTCGTCGGTCCGACGATCTGCTACGCCTTCATGCAAGCCATCGGAATGGTCAACGATCATACCGTCGATTGTTGGCGATATAGGCCCCTCTCAAAGTAGACTTCTCCCACTCACAACTCGTGTGTGTGAAAACTTTATTCATGAATTCTGCTATTTTTGAAGCGAATTGGGCAGTTGGCAGGATGGATTCATGGAAGATGCGTGTCATTAAGAAATAGTCGCAGCATCTTAGTCTTGTCATGCTTAGCCCGACGAAACATCTTATGGAATAGTGATTTCGCGCGAAAATGGGGCGAGCCCGAAGACGACACTCAGCCCAGAAACTATAGAACATATAGACAGATGTTTTAGTGCCCTTATGCTTCGGAAACTGGCTCGATTGCCTCGTGATATTAGGAGTGTATCTGACGCTCCCGATCCCTGACTGTCTTCAATGGAGTCGCAATTCCTCGAGTGTAGCCCACTCGCGGATTGTCATAGGATCCAAAGAGGGTAAATCCACTGGCTTGTGTAGCATCGACCAGAAATTCCAGATCGAAAGCTGGGATTTGCACAACTTGAATATCGGTAGTCGGGAAATGCGCGGCAAGAGTGTCACGGAGCGTCGCAATGGCAATTGCTCTTGGAGCTTCTCCGATGTAGGAGACCTTCCAAAGCATATCAGTAGAATCCAAATACACGCTGATCGACGAGGTTACTTCAGTACCAACGATGATTGGAAAAGTTAGAGAAATTGCCGGTCCGAGGTGTTGACTCGCAATTGCGCTGTCGCTCATGTTAAAAAAGCTTGGCATGCTCAAATAAAAATTGTTCCAGCCATTCCCAATATGCCAGCTCCCATGAGACAATGAATTGGGAAGATTGACTCGTCGGGAGAGTGTATCGTGGAGAGCCATGGGAAGGAATTTGTGGATGAAGATATTTGCAAATTTTTGAGCTTTCAAGTAGTCTTCTTTGCCGAAGGGAATTGCGGGCTGATCGCAGCAAAGAGGAGTGCAGTCTGGTATGTCGATTCGTTGAATTTCAGTTGGCTCTGCAGTCTCGATCGGTCCTCTGCTCTGAAATGCGTATCTGTCTCTCCGATGGATCCGATGGTTTGGACCCGAAACATAGTAGTCATACGGAATCACCGTTCCGCCATCAATCAGCCGAGTGCCGCTGTGATAGCGATAGTATTTTGACCACTGGAGAGGATAGCGCAGCGTCCAGGGATCGTAAACAAGAAGGAGACTGGGCATCTCTGGAATTCGAGTGTGAAAGGCGCCGTAAATCACCATCATGTGCGAGCCTGCTCTGTAGGAAGGACATCCTCCATAATCCCAGAACCATGAAAATTCGACGGGCTGATTCATGCCGATCGATCTCCAGAGCGTTTCGAATGTCAATGCTGCATCACTCGTATACCGAAAGCCATAGTGGTACGTCGAGTAGTCAAGAGCATCTCCATCATTACAACCCGAAATAGGATCGTAAGGGAGTGGAGTGGAAAAAGGGTTGAACCTGAATCCATCCGAACAGCAGTTCGAGCCGACGGTTGAACTTACATAATCACATTGACCAGCTGGAGCCTCGCGATCATTTGGCATCGCATCAAGGATCATTTGCGCGGATGCTGCCCAGCACCACGTATCATTCTCCTGTGCGCGAGGTGTTATATGAAGCACCTTGAGCTGTGCAACGGAGTTCGTCGCGATTGCCAATGTTGCGAGAACACAGACGGACAATATGTACTTCGCGGTGAGACGTGGAAGTAGCTCTTTCATAGTAGGAAGGTGAAGGAGACGAAGTAGATAAGCGAGTCGGGATGCTTTTCACATGCACCCCTTAACTCTCAAAAATAAGGCTCGAAAACCTAAGAAGCAAGTTTTTTTCTCAGAAAACTTGGAATCGTGTACCGCAGGTTGTAATTTTGAGGCTCAATGAGTTGGCCAATTCTTTTCCGTCGCTCCAATTCGCCATGTTCAAGATCATTCGATTTCCGCTGGTTCTCGCCGTTGGACTTTTGATCGTAGTACCATTCAAGGCAATAGGGCAGCCGTACCAATTCAATGCCGGAGCTGGGTCTCACTTAGTGATTAGCCCACCCTTACCGCCGCCTCCCGGTTCGACACAGACACCGACTCCCAGAAGGTTCGTTATTCATCTCCTACCAATGCAAGGACAGCTGGAGCCAGAGCAGGTGATCTACATCTGTGGGGCCCCAGATGGCCAGGCCACAGTGCCCCAATTGGGGGCACATCCAGTGACCAGATTATTGACAGACGCGCCGGTTGGAAGAGTCAATTCATTGCATGGCAAATATGGCATGTGGGTCCAGCTTGCCCCTCAAAATTGTACAGATCCAAACCCAAACTATGTGGCTCCTGCGACTCTCATGCGCACTGATGTAAATCCGGGAATCGGAACGTTCTGGACCTTTGACGGTGGGGCAACCAATTCGATTATCATTATCGGTGTGGAAGACGGCTCAGCAGGCAATGGGGTGAGCGCTTTCAAAGTGCAGGATTGCGACTGTACTCCTTCTTACCTTGAAAAACAAAGGCCTAAACTCCGTTAATCTTCAGCGAAGCTTCATAAAAGCTTCTGGCCTTTTTATTATTTTCGGGACCTTCATCGTACTTATCTAGGAATGCTTCGTACAAGGATACCGCTTCTTGATGTTTACCGGAGCGATGGTAGGAACCCGCAAGTGCTATAGAAGTGCGAACAGTGCTAGCATGCTGGTCGCCTAGCTTATTTCTAAACGTTTGCAGTGCAGCTGACAGCACCTCTGTCGCTTCAATATTTTTTCCCTGCTCAGTTAGCAATTGTCCTAGGTTTAATTGCGTTTTTGCCGTTAATGGGTGTTGTAACCCATGGACGCGCAAAGCAGAATTCAGCGCGCGGACACAATACTCCTCGGCTTCTTCAAGATTCCCATTCATCTTAAGCGCTGCTCCCAAACTCAACAAACTTTGAATTGTCAGTGGGTGAGCCGAACCAAGGAACTTCTCCATTAAGTCAACAGCAATTCTATAAAGACGAATTGATTCTTCGTAATCCTTAAGAGCCAACTTAGCAGCAGCTAGATTTGAGACAGCATATGGGTAGGTTGGATGCGACTTGCCCACGGAATGCAGAGACCTTGCCAATGCAATTTCGAACATTTCTTCAGCACTTCTATAGTTCTGGCTAGAGTACAACATGACCCCTACATCCATCAATGTCTCTAGGGTGTCAGGGTGAGACAGACCTTGGATCTGTTCTCGAACCTTGAGTGAGCGTCCGAGAGCTACCTCGGCTTTGGCATATACTCCTTGACCATATAGGGTCATCCCGAGTTTATCGAGCGACTTTGCGACCCTTAAGTCATCACTGCCATAAAGCCCTTCGAGGATTTGCAACCCGCGGCTCAGCAAATGTTCAGCCTCAAAGTACTTGCCTAAAGAGTACAGCAATTCGCCATATGCCGTTATCGTCCTCGCGGTATGCTCATCCTCCTCCCCATACTCAGCTTCAATGATCGGCAGCGCTATCGAAAGCATCTTTTCCGCTGTCGCCGAATCTCCGCAGGCGATCATAAATCTCCCCACATGCTCCAGCGCCAGAGCGTGTTCTACTTCAGTGTGATCCGATTTGTATTGATCAAGCGTTTCTTCATATGATTTCGCCCGATCGTATTTGCCTTCGAGTTTTAGCCAGTAGCCGATGAAGCGCCATTGTTCGTCTTCGGTGGCGTAGCGCATGAACTCGGGGATGTCTACTAGCCAGTCGCGTAGTTCTTCGAGCATGCCGCCTTCGCCGAGTTGGTAGGGGAGTTCGTTTGCTCGGCGTTCGCTTGAGGGTTCGGTGAGATAGAACTTGCCGAGCTCGGCGTGAGCTTTGCGGCGCGATTCTTCGTCGGCGAGATATTTGCGTTCGACGGCCTCGTTCAGGTGATCATGGAAAAAGCGGATGTAGCCCTGACGCTGCACGAGATGATATTCAAGCGCGATGAGTAGCTGCG
>Ga0207112_1073_pt1 | contig 25980 bp, 14 predicted proteins | sample Alteio_BWMinHeat_72_FD_153549 | JGI IMG/M metagenome (GOLD analysis project Ga0207112, IMG submission 153549) | Enriched cells from forest soil in Barre Woods Harvard Forest LTER site, Petersham, Massachusetts, United States -... | ecosystem: Environmental > Terrestrial > Soil > Temperate forest >...
ATCTGAAATTGCCGGTAGTAAGCGCGATCGTTGCCGCAAGACTCACTGCAAGATGATGGAAAGTTTTTGCCGCAGGGTCATTCGGTAGTTTCAGGAAGACGATAAGTCCTATTACAAAAAAGACGATTGCTGCAAGCGCGTCGATCAGAATTGAGGAAAGTTCTGAACCAGGAGAGAGAGTAACATCCTCAGTCTTCGGATGTCCATCCTCAATAACATCAAGTTTGACGTGCTCGCCAATTTGTTTCTGATCGAGCAAATACCGGAGTTGGTCCGCGCCCAAAACCTGCTGGCCATCGAACTTGACGAGGACCGTCTCCGAGCGAGGCGGAGCACCACGCTCATCGCTCGTGACTACAACTTTCCCATTGCGCTCCTCAACACCAAATGGCAACCCCGCCCGCTCTGCAACACGGTAGATACCCGCAATGCAAAGCAAGCAAATGAAAGCGTCGAGTATGAGAATAGTACTCTTCGACATCCTGGCGAGCGATCAGGATTCGAAGATACGCAACGAAGGGGGCCGTTACAAGGCCCCTAACATTATCGAGATTCTACGGAATCAAAACAAAGTTAGAAACTTCGCTACCGCACTTGACAGTGTATGTACCAGCACGCAGGCCATCGGTTCGAAACCGTTCGCTCCTGGAGTTAGGAGAAACGCTCTGCTTGAGAACTTGCTCGCCTAAAATGTTAAATGCTATCAACTCCGCAGCGCCACGCGCATGACGCAAATTCAACTCCGCTCCAAGATGGGAGGGATTCGGATAGATCATCGAAAGTGCAGGACTGAAATCAACATTGCTCCTTACAGATGCCGAATTCAAGTTCAAAAGCATTATTGGAGTGTAGATGTACTTGTAATGACCTTCGTCCACCGGCCCGCGAAACGCCCAGCCCCAGTAATATAGATGGCCTTTGGTGGAAAGTGCAAAGCCTTCTACTTCGGAGGCACCTATCCACTGCCACTTTTCGCCTGGGGGAAGAATCACATGGATCGGCGTTGGGTATTTAGGATCTGCGAGAGTGCCACCACCAAGTGTGCCGTTTCGGTTGAATCCCCAGCTATAGACGTTGCTATCTCTTGCAAGTGCGATTACGAAGCCGCCGCCACATGCGATTGAGAGCCATCGACCAGCACCCTGAGGAGGGATTACCTCTGCGGGCTTTCTGCGAATACTACTGTCGATACCGACTCCCAATTCACCGTAGTTATTGTCACCCCAGGAAAATAGTCTTCCGTCGATACTCAGAGCGTAACTAGAGTTTTCCCCGCAAAAGATACTCTTCCAAACAATGGCTGGCGGCAATTGCACTTTAGCGGGAGGGTACGTAGTAATTGTGTCTCCCGTCCCCAATTGTCCAGCGCTGTTCCAACCCCACGCAAAGACCTGGTTATCACTCGACAACGCCAGCCCATGGTATCCACCCGCAGCAACGTCAGTCCATAGTGAGTCATCTGCCGCGACAATTCGGAGGGTAGCTTCAGTCCAGTGTGTTCCCAAAATGCCGCCCTGATTACTTCCCCAACCACGTAGCTCTCCGTTAAAACCCAACGCATAAGCATTCTCCAAACCAGCAACTACCTTGCGCCATCCGGTTACTGATGGTATGTCAATGAGTCGTGGGACGAGGCTCGAAGAGTCCCTATGAGCACCGTTTGTCAGATTCCCCCACTCGTACAGACGACCAAAACCGTTGAAGACGGCTACTCCAACCGTTTCCTCCCCGCCACTGGCAATCTGACTCCAACTTGATCCCGAGCTTGCATCCTGAATCAAAACGGGAGTTGAACGCTCGCTATCAACATCGCGAACCCCAAGCTTTCCATAACTGTCACTCCCCCATGCCCAGGCTTTGCCGTCAATGACAAGAAAGGCCGAACCAGACATCGGGTTGCTTGTCATCGTTTGGCCGAATGACGAGGTCACCGAGAGAGCAAGAAGAATTGCTGACAGGCTTAAAGAGGAGACCGCTCTCACTCCTCCGCCTCAAAAATACTCGGCTGCTCCGCTGCTGGCGGCGCCTGCCCATTCTTTGAGACTTGCTCGATCTCGCTGTCTTCGTCGGCTGGGACGTTCGCGATCGCCGCGAGGCTATCGCCTTCATTGAGCCTGACGAGACGCACGCCTTGCGTGTTGCGGCCCATCACACGTATATCTTTCACGTGCTGACGGACGACGAGACCTTCTTTTGTCACGGCGATCAAGTCATCGTTATCGACAACTTCTTTGATCGCGACAAGCTTGCCGGTCTTTTCGGTCGCCTTCATTGTGATGACGCCTTTGCCTCCGCGACGCGTTAAGCGATAGTCACTTACTTCACTGCGCTTGCCATAACCATGTTCGCTGACCACAAGCACGGTCGTGCCCGAACGTTTCGGCGAGATCATTCCAATAACGATGTCGCCCTTTTCGAGCGTCACGCCGCGCACGCCCGCTGCGGTGCGGCCCATGTCTCGGACGTCCTTCTCGTTAAAGCGGACTGCCATACCTTCGAGCGTGCCGATGATGATCTCCTGCGTACCGTCTGTCAGGCGCACGTCTTTCAGTGTATCACCTGTATCAAGCGTGATCGCCTGTACACCAGCTTTGCGAATATTGCCAAAGGCCGAGAGCACTGTCTTCTTGATCGTACCTTGCTCGGTGACCATCGTAACAAAGTGTGCTTCATCGAAGCCCTTCACATTGATGAAGGCCGTGATGTTCTCATCGACAGGCTTCTCGAGCAAGTTCGCGATCGAGCGACCCTTCGAAGTGCGGCTTGCTTCGGGTACTTCGTGGACCTTCAGCCAATAGCATCGGCCTCGGTCGGTGAAGAACATGATATAGTGATGCGTCGAGGCGATAAACATGTGCTCGAGGAAGTCGTCCTCGCGCGTCGATGCGCCGGTGACGCCCTTGCCACCGCGTCCCTGTCGGCGATAGCCGGAGACTGGGAAGCGTTTGATAAAACCTGAATGCGAGATCGTGACAACGACGTCTTCCTCCGCGATCATGTCCTCGATCGTGAAGTCCTTCGTGTCGTAGACGATCTCCGTACGGCGCGCATCGCCATATTTTTTCTTGACTTCCTGCAGTTCGTCACCGATGATCTTCATCTGCAGATCCTGTGACGCGAGAATCGCACGCAACTTCTCGATGAGTTGGATAAGCTCGCGATACTCGGCTTCGATCTTCGAGCGTTCGAGTCCTGTCAGGCGCTGCAGGCGCATCTCGAGTATGGCCTTCGCCTGAATCTCGGAGAGCTTGAAGCGCTTGATCAAATTTGCTTGCGCCGTGTCGACGTCTTTCGACTTCTTGATCACCTGGATCACTTCGTCGATGTTGTCGAGCGCGATGACATATCCTTCTAAAATGTGCGCGCGCTTTTCCGCGGCATCGAGATCGAACTGCGTGCGCCGGCGGATGACGACGTTGCGGTGCTCGATATAGAACTTGATCATATCGCGCAACTGAAGAATGCGCGGCACACCTTTGACGAGCGAAAGCATGATGACGCCGAACGTCGTCTGCATCTGTGTGTGCTTGTACAGGTTGTTCAGTACAACCTTCGCGACTGCATCGCGCTTTAGCTCTATGACGATGCGCAATCCGTCCTTATCGGACTCGTCGCGGATATCGGAAATTCCTTCAAGCTTTTTATCGCGCACAAAGTCGGCGATCTTCTCGATCAGGTTGGCTTTGTTGACCATGTACGGGATCTCCGTCACGATGATCGATTCGCGATCGTTCTTCGCAGTCTCGATCGTTGCGCGTGCGCGAACGATCACTTTGCCGCGTCCGGTCATGTACGCGTCCTTGACGCCTTCGTAACCATAGATGATACCGCCCGTAGGGAAGTCCGGGGCCACGATATACTTCATGAGCTGTTCGCTCGTGATGTCGTGGTTCTTGATGTAGGCCATGCAGCCATCGATCACTTCGGTGAGGTTGTGCGGCGGGATGTTCGTCGCCATACCGACCGCAATACCGGTCGAGCCATTAACGAGCAGGTTTGGGAAACCTGCAGGCATGACGGAAGGCTGCTGCAGCGTTTCGTCGAAGTTCGGTACGAAGTCAACCGTATTCTTGTCGAGATCGCGGAGGATCTCCATCGCGAGCCACGTCAACCGGCATTCCGTATAACGCATGGCGGCCGGCGAATCGCCATCGACCGAGCCAAAATTGCCCTGACCATCGACGAGCATCTGGCGCATTGAGAAATCCTGCGCCATGCGGACGATCGTGTCATAGACTGCCGTGTCACCGTGCGGATGGTACTTACCGAGCACTTCTCCGACGACGCGCGCGCTTTTCTTATAAGCACGGTTCGGTGCGAGCGAGAGCTCGTTCATCCCAAAAAGGACGCGGCGATGTACCGGTTTCAGGCCATCGCGCACATCGGGAAGGGCACGCGAGACAATAACCGACATCGAATAATCGATATACGAATCCCGCATCTCATCCTCAAGCTGACGGGGAACAATCTTCTCTGTGATCGTCGACATTTTTTGGAGCTAAACCAAACAAATTCAAGAATTTCGGCTGACGCAGGTTAACGCATAATTAACGCCTAAAAGTCCACAATTTGCGCCTGTATTATGCAGATTTTAGCGGATTACGCCGATTTCTATTGTCAATTTGAAGGGCTCTGTGGAGAGAGGATGCTTTAGCCGGATTAATGGCAGAATCGGCGTCACTCGTAGGGACGGGGTTTCCCCGTCCGCGGCAATGGAAAACGGCGCGAACTTCTGCGCGTGTGTAAATCCGTTATTCATAATGTGAGAACCTACCCTCGAATTTGCGCTGAAAACGACGATTCGTGATTACCAAGCTTGTGTGTGTGCAAACTTTATTCATAATTCTCCTTCGTCTGAACCATGATTTATGGGATTTTTGGGATTTGTGAGATTGGGATCTGCTCAATACCACACGCGTACGTGCGTCCGGAATTCACGGCATCGCGTGGGTCGGGCGTCTCGCCCGACCTAGGTTGGCGCGGGGTAATGCTGTCGGGCGAGACGCCCGACCCACATGTCAAAGGAGAACTTGTTCACACTATATAAAACACATAATTATCCCCCGCCGTTCCCTCGGTAGTCAGAATTTTGGTCGGTTAAAAAGTGCCGGAGGCACGAAGTACCCGCAGCCCAGGGTGAAGCGAAGCGAAACCCTGGGATGGCTCGGCCCCGAGAACCGGGAGCCCTGAAAGGGCGGTGTTGGTCCGCATCGTTCTCACCCCACGAACATTTCGAATCGTATTCGACATTGACCGATTGTGCCGAATGCTAACTTCGCCCTTCCAGGGCTTCAACATTCTATTTGCTTACTGACCCAGCATTCCGCTTCGCTCCATGCTGGGCTGCGAGTACTTCGCCGCTCCGCGGCTGAAAAGAGTGCGGCTTCATCTTGCAACAACAAACATTTTCCGCATGCCTGCAACCTCGAGTAGATAGCTTCCAGCTTCAAGCGATCTCACCTCGATCATGCCTCCGACTTGTCCAGTCGTTCTCTGCATTCTTGTTCTCCCAAGCGCATCGTAAATCCGAACCTGTGGATTGTTGATTCCTTGAGTGCCGAAGACAAGATGCAATTCGCTCGCGCATGGATTTGGGAATAGGGTGAGGTCCTCGCCTTTTACTTGAAAAGAGGTGATCCCGTTACTGATTTTGCCATGTAAATGGAAAACGAAGCTTGGATTACAAGTCGAGTCCAAAGGTTCTTTGTAGACACTCTCCTTCACAAGTGAGGTGCCGGGGCCCTTGTCAAAAGAGCTGACGCTCAGGGATACTTCATGAATCCGATGTAGAAGTTCGGCTCCTGATAAAGTGGCGTGGAGTCCGTTGGCGTCCAGTTGATAAGGTATTGTATCGATGATGAAGTTTTCATAGATCCACTGAGCATTGGACATCTCGAACACGTACTGGTTCCGACAATACAATCCGATTAATAGCCTTCTCGATGTGTCAATCAATGTCTTGAATCCCTTTGTGGGATTCTTAGTACCCCTATAGGTGGGGTCTGGAGTAAATATCTGCAGCACGCTATCCCTAAATGAAGCAGGTGCCACTGGAGGATACCAAATCCCGGAACAATTGCGCGTACCCAAACCAACGTATGTGGAGTCGAAGTGAGACGCAGCCTCATGCTCGTGAAAGTTTAATGTCAGGCGCAGATTGTCGAGCGAGAAACTTCCGTCTTCCGCGAGAGCGATAAAATTCGCACTGTCAGACTGCGCGCGAGATGTGCTGTAGAAACAGAGCCCTATGACGAGCAAGCTAAAAATCTTCATGAGTAAAAAAAGCTTTTCAACATCATCTTGCAACCACAAACATTTTTCGCATCCCTTCAACTTCAATGAGATAATTACCAGCTTCAAGCGATCTCGTATCGATCACCCCACCGAGTTGTCCAGTCGTTCTCTGCATTCTTGTTCTCCCAAGCGCATCGTAAATCCGAACCTGTGGATTGTTGATTCTTTGAGTGCCGAGGACTAGATCCATTTCGTTCGTGCATGGATCTGGGAATAGGGAAAGGTCATCGCGATTTGCGAGCGAAGAAATGATGCCATTGCTGAATTTACCCTTTAGGGTAAAGATAAATGTTGGATTTGATGAGGAGTCCAGTGGCTCGCCATATGCATACTCTACCGTGACGAACCTTCCTCCACCACCGCCACCACCATACTTATAAAGAGAAATAGAGCGGATGCGATGGATCAACTCGGCACCCGAGAGAGATGCATGGAGGCCGGCAGCGTCAAGCCGATAAGGGATCGTGTCAATCGTAAGGCTATCATCGGTTTCTTCGAAGTCGGACATACTGAAACGATCCTGATGCTGACAGTGTAACCCGATCAGCAGATGTTTCGATGTATCGATCGTCGTGTAGAATCCCTGCTTTGGATGTTCCATACCAGCAATAGAATAAGGGGGAGGAGCCAGCATTTGCAACACACTATCCTTGAAGGTAGCGGGCACTATCCATGGCGCGAACCAATAGGCCGCGGACGCGCGTGCATCCATCCCAACCCAGGTCGTGTCGAAACCGAATGGCAACTCGTTCCGGTGATATCGGAGAGTCAACCGAAGTCCATCTAGCGTATAGCTTCCATCCTCAGCAAGAGCAACCAATTTCGTGCTGTCTGATTGCGCTTGGCCCGTGCTGAAAATAAAGAGGGCCAGGGCAAGACCAAGGAATACACGTTTAGAGGAGTAGCGCATTAGTTTGAGGCTTTTGCATCAAAACAAAACTACGAATACTCCTCAGGGAGTGTCAAGGTCACAAATTCTTACCCTTCAGAGCCCATGATCTCGCCCTGGGTGCGACGGATTTGGTCGCCCAGGCATTTGACACTATATTTGTGTCACTCCCGACCCCGTATTGTCGTGAGCTGTGTCAACCCCTCTTCCATGAACATAATGAATACATTCTTTGCGAAGGTCTCGCCCTTCATCGCACTCGCCGTTCTTGCACTCTCGCTTGGATCCTGCACTAGTAGTACCTCTACTTCGACGCCTACACCGAACGGAACAAGTCCCGGAGTTGGCAGTTCGTACAACTTCATTCTCAGCCAAGCTGACTCCGTCGGCAATCCGGTTGCAGCGGATCAGAGTGAAGTCGCGACCGTTCAGACCAATACCCTCACCTATAAGAATGTGAGTAATGTCACTGCGGAGAATTTTCAGGCAGGCACGAGTAGTGTCGTGCAGTACTATGCATTCCCTTCGACTGGCGATGTGATGCAATATGCGACGCTTGCATCGATGAATGGGGCGCCGCTTCGCTCTGCGTGGCTGAATTACCCTTTTCAAAGTGCAGCCGGAGGCACCGTCTCGTTCGATACGATTTTCATCGACCCTCAAACGAATCGACCCGACACCATCCACTTTACCGCAATTTTTACGCATCGTGGAACGGATAATGTAACGATCGGCTCGCAACAGGTTTCCGTGCAAACATGCACTGTCAGGCAATTTGGCACTCTTCCCTCCATCTTCGGGCGTCAGGATTTTGATGTACGCAGCACATACTATTATGCACCTTCACTCAAACAGGTTGTGAAGTCGGTGCAAGATCAAACCTCGTTCGACAAGATCTTTGGATACAAACGTGTTGTTTATACTACATCGTGTGTCAGTTACACGCTGAAAAACTGAGGTCGCCTTCCGGGGCTTAAACATCCGATCTAAATGCTGACCCAGCATTCCGCTTCGCTTCATGCTGGGCTGCGAGTACTGCGCCGCTCCGCGGCTGAAGAATTCAAATGCGTTTGACATCGCATCGGCGAACATCCAGTATTGTATCGGCAGCATGGGATGGATTCCCGCATTCGCGGGAATGACAGCGTCGATGGACGAACGCGCGAAGCGCGGCAGACCGACGATCTTGTCATTCCCGCGAAGGCGGGAATCCATCCCCGGACCAGACTACTTCGAAATCTCCATCGCTTTCACTAATCGTTGGGATGGCGTTTGAAGGATGTAATAATACACACCATCGGCCAGATGCTCGGTGTTTAGTGTTGCAGTGTGCGGGCCAGTTGAGAGTTCACTTTCGACGAGCGTCATAATCGTTCGGCCTAGGACATCCGTCACGAATAACTTCGTTGTACCTTGTTCGGCAGTGCTGAAGTCGATTTGCGCTGATGTGTGTGCGGGGTTTGGCCTACTTTGGCTTAGCGTGATCGGTACGCTTGGGTTGAAGAGACGATTACCGCCTTGCGCGCAAACGCCTTGTAGCGTAAACGTCCCATTCGAATCACTGTAGTCAAGCGGAACGGGCGCTCCCTTTTGGTCGAGCCACGTGAATGAAGAAACGACGAGCGGTGACGACATCGATGTTCCGAGCGCAACCGTTACTGGCAGTGTGCCAAGAATATTAGTCTTGCCATCCCACAAGCCTGTCATTGTAATGGTTTGCGTTCCGCCGGAGAACTTGCCTCGCATCGTTGGATCAGTCGGAGTGAGCATACTCGCATCGAGTGCGATCTCGGCTTTATAGCCGGAGCCGCCTGCATCGGTGATGTATTGCGTTGGTCCGGCAAGCACGAGCGGCAGCGTGATCTTATCTCCCGGCATGCCGGATGCATCCGGCAAATAGACCTGTCCACCGATTCCTTTGCCAAACAGCGTTACGATCGCCGGAGAACCTGGTCCATTATAGTAGTAGAGAATTCTACCGCTGACTCTACCAGTCGCATCAGGAGTGAATCGCGCTGTGACGCCTTGCTCATCGCCCGGCTTCAAAGTGAATGGGGCACTGCCCGCCATCATCGAGAAGTTCGCCGCGGCCGGTCCCGCGATCGCATCACGATCAAAGATGATATCACCACCACCGGTATTCTTTAGCACTGCGCTTACTGTCATATCCTTCTTACTTCCCAGCGCGACCGTACCAAAGTCGATCAGACCTGCTTCGAGCGTGATCGGATTTTTCACTCCTACGCCGAAGATATGGATCGTGTCCGAGAACGTACCATAACTCGTACGCACGGTAACCCACGCATCCGACGGCCCAACTTTCGCGGGCATAAAGCTAAAGATCACATCGCGACAATCGCCGGGTGCGAGTACGAAATCGCCGGCACCTGACATGATCATAAAATCGGTTGAGTTGCCTTTGGTGACATCCATCCCGAGTACATGCAACGGCCACTTGCCGGAGTTGCAAATCGTTGCCTGCACGACTGAGTCTTTGATGTTACCGACAGCGACGTCATACATGTCGATATTGAGCGTCGCCAGTTTCGCAGTCGGAAGCACGATCGCCCAGAGCGAATCGGAAACATCCTGCAGCACGAATTGCGAGCCGAGATACCAGACGCGAACAGTGCTGTCATAGCTTGCCGTTACGACTGCTGTTGCCGAAGGATCAAAAAAGGCGCTTCGAACCGCAGCGCCGCTTACAACAAGCGTTTGAATGACTTTGCCGGAGAGAGCATCGAAGATGATCGACGTTCCGTCATTACTTCCGGTCAGGAACATTGCGCCAGTCGAAGAGAAGCATGCAGTGTTGACTGATCGAGTATGACCGAAATATGTTTGGATGACTTTCCCATTCGCTGGATCCATCGCTATTGCGGAGCCATCGGCCAGAGCGATGGCGAGTTCAAGCCCATCATTTCGCCACGTTACGAAATTGGGAAAAGCAGATGTTGGCCAAGTTTGCACAAGTGCATTTGTTGCCACATCCCAAATTTCGATGCGCGGACCCTGACTTCCCTGGTATCTTGATAAGGCGATCTTCGAACCGTCCGGACTAAAGTTTGCAGACGTGATTTGATCTGCAGTGGACGTGATCTTCTTCAGAAGCGCTCCTGTCGTCGCATCCCATATTGGTACTTGCCAGGTATTATCTACTCCAGCAACCAGGCTTCCATCAGGACTGAACGTGGCATACACCAGTTGCGCACCATCCGTCAGCGACTTAATTAGCGCACCTGTGGACAGATTCCAGACATACGCGGTGCCATCCATCGAGGCATCGACTGCGCGCTGGCCATCTGGACTGACATTGACAGAATAGATCGGACGAGCGTGGGCCGGGCCTTCCTGTGTAATACTCGCGGTCGCAATGTTCCATAACGCACTACGCGTCGCAGAGCCCTTTGTACTCACCACTCCTTTGCCGTCAGTAGTAAATATTGCAAATGGTAAACTGTTCAGACCGGAATCTCGTGAAAATGTGGATGAAAGCATCACAGCGCTTGGAGCGGTCACAGTACCTTGTGTCACGCGAGCTAAGCAGTTGTAACTTGGCGTATTCGGCGCACGCCAGGGCATCATGAGACCGGTTACTCCAGTGCCGATCGGTATCCAGCTTGTGCCGGCATCGGTGCTGTAATCAAGATTCACTGGTTCGTCCGGCGGGACGCCCTTCCAACGCACCACAGTATCGTCTCCGACGAGCAACACTTCGCCACCATTTGGCTTCACGATCTTGAGCGTTGCGACGCGCGGCTTGACGAGCGGTGAGCCACCGACTGGATAGATAGCATCACCCGCACACATATCATCAGCGATATCAATAATGCCGGAAAGATAGGCGCCGGTTGTATCCGTCGGTGTGTAACGCACTGTCAGCGTATGCGTCTCATTTGGTTTGAGCACGAACGCAGGAGGCGCGCCTCCGGAAACGATCGTGAAGTGAGGATCGCGACTCGTAATGGCGTCAACGGTGATTGTCCCTTTGATCGCCGTGAGCGTAACATCGAGGTCTTTTGATGTCGAGGCATTGACAACGCCGAACAACAGGCTCTGCGGACGGATCTGCAATGAGCCAATACCGATATCAGGAGCAGTGTAATGCGTTTGCGCGGTCAGATTTTTTGAAGGAATCGAGATCACAACATCTCTGCCGCCGTCACACTCCGGTGCCGATTGCCACTGTAATTCACAAGGAGTAACGCCCTGGGCTTCGATGCCGATCTGCTTGAAGATGTCATCGATCTGAGAAGCTTGCGTTACGTTTTCCCAGATCTTTCCGCCCGTGTTGTCCGCGATACGCTTGAAGAGTCCTCGGTAATCATTTGAGCCAAGGATCACCGTGTATGCTCTGATATTCTCTCGTTTTGCATCGGCATAGAATCGTGCTTCATCAAATTCGAAATGCGGACAGTGCATATCGGTGATGAGGATCAACACTTTCGGATTCGGTCTGCCGGTAACGAACGGTACTCCGCCTGCTACGGGATCGTAAAACATTTTCTGCACTTCCAACGCTGGGTCGTTATGAATTTTTGGGATCGCAGCCGTGATCTTGGCAGATTGCTGTGTGAGGTCCTGCAGTATGGCAGGCTGCGTATTATCCATAATGGTGATTCCCATTTCACTCGGAGGGAGCGCGAGAAATTGCAGCAAGCGCGCAGTTGCCTGCTGTGTTACCGGGATGTAGGAATAGGTATTGATCATCACACCGGCGGTGATCGGGATGATCTTCGAGCGATCAGGACAATTAATTACGACCGCGTTGCGAGCAATACCATTTTCCGTAATGGTAAAATCGGATCCGCTAAGGCCCTGGATCGGATTGCCCTTGTCATCGACAACAAAGCACTTCGCCTTGATCGTTGGATAACCTGATGGATCGGGATCATACACGATCAGTGTGCCTTGCGCGAATGCAAGCGACGGGAGAAGGATGGCGAGAACAACAATACTGCAATGACGAACCAGCGAACGACGGAAGTTAGTCGAGGTTAGATCGGAGCGTCCATAGCATTCACAGAGGAAAAGTGAAGAACACAAAGCATCAACCCATTTCGCGTTCTGGAGTTACACGCATACGAAATACCTAATTAATTTTTCAGCAATCATTTGGTAATCGCTGCTGGATAAGTTTGCACCCGCTTGTTGTGACACCGGGGTCGTACTGATCCCTGGATGACTCACACGAATCATGTACGGGGCGCATCGAACGTGTTACCGCCGTCATTCCACCGTCAGCATAATCGAACGTCCCACGTGCGCCGTCTTTTCTGGGTTGTTGTTCTATTCCTGTTTTTGCCATTATTGAAAGCCGAAGCCGGCACGCTGCACGGCAGGGTCACCGATACTCACTCGCAGCCGCTAGCTGGAGTCACGGTGCGGTTGGTGAATACGCAGTTCGGTGCGATTACAAACCCCAAAGGCGAATATCACATCGATCATGTGCCTGGAGGATCATACAACGTTGAGGCGAAAGTTGTAGGCTTCCGTACAGAGCGCAGGAATGGGCTGCAAATCGTGGAGGACGGGGTCTCAGAGTTTGACCTTGCGCTGACAGAAAAGCCTGTTACGGCAAGCGAGATCGTGGTCGAAGCAAATGCGGATCATGCCTCCGACATTTCCGCAAGACTTTCCGAAAAGAATGCGCCGAATGTTATCAATGTCGTAAGCGCAGAATCCATCGAACATTCTCCCGATCGTACGTCTGCCGATGTGTTGCAGCGTGTATCCGGACTCTCCTTGCAGCGGGATCAGGGTGAGGGACGCTACGTCGTTTTTCGAGGAATGGACCAGCGGTACAACAACACGCTGATCAACGGCATCAAGATCCCAAGTCCCGAGCCGAAGGTACGCTTCGTACCGCTTGATATCATACCCAGCGAACTGCTGTCGCACATCGAGATCACAAAAGCGCTGACGCCGGATATGGAAGGCGATGCCATCGGGGGCACAGCAAATCTTGTCTTACGCGATGCGCCGGACGGCCTGCTTCTCAATGCTGCTGCTGCTTCAGGGTACAGTCAATACCTCTTCGATACGAAGTTCACAACATGGGATAACAACACCCTTGCTCCGGATCCTGCGGCGACGCATGGTCCGGGTTATAGTGCGCAGCCAAGTGATTTTACGCGCGGCGGTTTGAATTATTCAAGCAAGCAGGCACCGGTCGATCGCTTCCTCAATCTCACACTCGGCGATCGCTTTTTTGATAATACGCTTGGACTTGTCTTTTCCGGCAGTCTTCAGAACACGTATCGTCATTCTGAAGGACTCGTGAATATTTTGCGCGATGACATTAACAATGTGCAGAATAATGTCATCATGCCTCGATATCAGGAAACCGAGCCGCGAACATACTCGCTCCAGCGAGCGCGAACGGGACTCTATGGGAAAGCCGATTATGTGATCGCAGAAAAGCAGTCGCTTGAATTCTCATACACCTACGCCAGGCTTGACGATATCGAGCAGCGTCATTCGGTCAATGAGTTGCTGGATGGCTCCCATTCACGTGCTACGTACTACATCGGTGAGCGCTCGCGTTATCAGCAGCAGAATATCACGTCGCTTCTCCTCGACGGTTCGCATGCGCTGACGGATGCGCTCTCGTTGAAGTGGGCAGGTTCGTATTCCGATGCAAGTCGAGAGCAGCCGGATGACACACAATTGACGCTTGAGACAGGTAACCTTGCCGGACAGTCTGCATTTCGAGAGATGACGCGACGATGGCAGCACAATGACGATCGCGATTACTTCGGCAAGATGGATCTTGAGCTTGCACCGATCGGCAGCGCGTTTGGATTCAAGGCCGGCGGACTTGTTCGAAAAAAGACGCGTAATAATTACGAGAATGACTATACACTTAATCCCGATACTGCGCAGGGCGTGCAATCCCAGCGTTGGCGCGGTATCGACAGTGCCAGCTGGACGGTCTATAATAATTTCGGTACGAACCTGTATGGCGTCAACAATTATGATGCGAGCGAACGCGTCATAGCCAGCTATGTGCAGTCAACATGGACCATCGACCGGTTGCATATTCTCGCAGGCGTTCGCTTTGAGTCAACGGAGCAAGGTTATGTCACACAGGCCCCGATCACGGTCAACGGGAACTCCGCGACGATCACCTACACGGATGTGCTGCCGAGCATTCACTTCACTTATCAACTGACCGACGAGCAGAACATTCGATTATCGGTAACTAAATCGTTGAGCCGACCGAGCTACTTCGAATTGGTCCCGTATCAGATCCAGCATGATCAATATACGGAAATGGGAAATTTCCAATTGCGCAGAACGCAATCGACGAATGTCGATCTTCGATATGAGTTTTATCCTAACCTTGTCGAAGTTCTTACCGCTGGCGTCTTTTACAAGAATATCGTCGATCCGATCGAGCTCGGATTCGATGGTTCAAATCCGGCAAGCAATGTCATCAAGCCAGTGAATCTTGGTAATGCGCAGAATTTCGGATTCGAATTCGTTGCTGCAAAACGCCTCGGTGATTTTCTTGCGTCGGCAAATTATACGTTTACGAATTCGACAGTTACTTCGCCGAAGATCAATCGATTGCGCTATGGCTCAGGCGATCCCGTCATTCAGATCACGCAGGAGACGCGCCCCCTCGTTGGACAATCCGCACACATCCTCAACGTCGCGCTCGCCTTCGATCATCAGGAGTCCGGGACATTCATCGAGATCACCTACGGGCTGACAGGTCGCCGCCTTGTTCTCGTCTCGCCCTTTGCCGGCTATGACAATTACCAGAACGCGCTGCATGAACTTGATCTGAGCTACGAGCAGAAGCTCATGGATAAACTCGTCACGTTTGGCAAGTTAAGCAATCTGCTCAATTCACCATACGAAGTAGCGCTGCCAAATGGAATGCTGATGGAGCGCGAGACCTATAAGCCGAGCTTCGAAGTCGGATTCAGATATAAGCTTTAAGAGCACGAGCTCACATAGAATTGATCACGTAACTCATAAACACGAACACGATGAAACATTACATTCTGCTGCTCATGGCGGCAATGCTCGGGCTTTCGCTTGCGGCATGTACTAACAGCACTTCCGTCACCGCACCGCCGCCGAATTCTCAGGTCTCGAACCCGATCACGAAGGATACGGTAAGCGGCAATATCCGCGGCACCATGCTCGCGGGAAAGACTTACTACATCAAGGATTCCATCACTGTTTTGCGTGGCGATACGCTCGACGTGAAGTCTGGTGTGACGATCTACATGTTGAAGAACCCGACGATCTTCGTCCAGGGCACAATGATCACCGAAGGGACGCAATCTGCGCCGATTTACTTAACGGTACTTCCGAGCCTGCAGAACGGTCCATCCGCCAAAGGCTCATGGGGCGGTATTCAGTGTGATTCGCTCAATCTTTTGAGCCTGCACTGGACGCATATTGACTACACCGGTGGTCCGGATGTCCAGGGTAGCCCGCGTCAGGCCGTTCGTTTCAATGCGAGCGCCGACAACTCAAGCGTGCTTGATGTTGAAGATTGCTGGGTCAGCTACGGCTCCGATGATGTCCTCAAGGTCTATGGCGGTTCGGGCAAGATCCTTCGCAATACGATCGAGGGCTGTGGAACGACCGATGGTGACGGAATCAACATCAAAACCGGATGGGTTGGCGATGTAGCATATAATCTCGTGTGGCAATCGTCGGGAAGTTGTGTCAAGATCGAAACAGCCCCAACGGTAACGGGACGGCTGACGAAAGTAAATGTGTACAACAACACGCTTGTTGTTGCAGGATTTCGCCGACTCCAGGAAGCTGGGTTTGGAACGCTCGTGGATGCGAATGCCGATGCAAATGTGTGGAATAACGTTTACGTGAATAATCGTTACGGCTTCCAGGAAGGTGCAGACGCGGATACCGTGAACGTTCACTACGGCAACAATCTCTTCTTCGGTACGATCGATTCTCTCAATAAGGTCGTTGACTTTTTCCCGCCAGGAGATTATGCACACGCGGTGTCAACCGATAAGATTAGTGTCGATCCTCAATTCGTGAACTTCGACAGTTCACCAGCAGGCATCGTCGCTGCAAGAGATCTCAATGATTATCATTTGAAGTCCTCTTCACCTGCACTTGGCGCTGGCAACACGAACTTCATGAACACCGGCAAAGGCGACAAGGACATGGGGGCCTATACCAGTACTTCGACTACGAACCTACACTAACGGGTCGGACGAACGAAGTTTAACTGAGCTTTTCGCCTTATTTTTGAAGGATACAACTCGCCCGAGTTGTATCCTTCAATATCTAACCTTGAATCGTCAATGTGTTACAAAGCATTATTTTCTTTCAGCATTCTGTGCACGCTTGCACTGTTCAGTGTAAATGCCGGCGCGCAAGTTCACTTTCAGGTCGTCGATAGCATTCTCGTTGGAGGTTCGGGAGGTTGGGATTACATCGCCTTCGACAACGGTATGCTCTACGCTTCGCACAACGATGAGGTTGTGGTCGTCAACGCCGGCACGAAGCAGCTTGTAGCGCACATTCCGGCGCATGGGTCGCACGGCACAGCGATCGCTCGAAAGCTTGGCCGCGGATTTATCAGCAACGGACATTCGAACACGGTCACCGCATTCGATCTTAATACGAATACAGTGATCAAAGAAGTCAAAGTCGGTGACGATCCCGACGCGATCGCTTTCGATTCCGCAACGAACAGAGTATTTGCCATGAATGGCCATGGTGAGAGCGTGACAGCGGTCGATGCCTCGACGCTTAACGTTGTCGGCACGATCGCACTCAAGGGCTCGCCTGAGTTTGCAGTGGCTGATGGCAAAGGTCATCTCTATCTAAATATCGAAGACAAGAATGAGACCATCGAGATCGACACGAAGAAGCTCAAGATCCTCAAGCGTTGGAAGCTTGTCGATGGAGACGGACCTACGGGTCTTGCACTCGACAAAAAGCATGAGCTTCTCTTTTCTGGCTGCCACAATCAAAAATTGTTCATGCTGAGTGCAAAGACTGGTACGATCGTGGATACAGCTGCGATCGGCGCGGGTGTTGACGCAACAGCGTTTGATGCTGGATTGCAACTTGCCTTTGCATCGAATAGAGATGGAACGCTTAATGTGTTTCGAGAGAGACCGTCCGCAAAGCTCGAGCTCGTTCAGAACGTAACGACAGAACCCGGCGCCAAGACGATGGCGCTCGATCCTGAAACTCATACGGTCTATCTTCCAACCGCTTCATTCGGAGATACACCTGCCGCTACTACCGCGCAGCCACATCCACGCCCCAGCGTGATCGATGGCACATTCAGAATTCTGATCGTCCGCAATCAATAACACTCATGCATTATTGTCAACGCAGTTTAAAGATTCTTTTCATCATCACGCTTGCACTGTGCGTTCACAGCAGCGCACATGCGCAGAAACTCCGCTTCCTGGTGCTCGGCGATTGGGGACGCGAAGGCAGAGATCTTCAAACTGCTGTTGCAAATGCAATGACAAAGCAGGCATCCAAAGACCATCCTGCATTCGTACTTTCAACGGGCGATAACTTTTATAAGGATGGCGTTGCGAGTGTTACTGATTCACAATTCCAGACTTCCTTTGAACGCATCTACTCGGCTCCATCGCTTCATATTCCATGGTACGTCTCGCTGGGCAATCACGACTATCACACGCACCCCGAGGCGGAGATCGCTTACACCGCAGTGAGTGATCGCTGGAAAATGCCGTCGCGATACTTCGCTCAGGAGATTCCTGTCGATGACACTACCAGCGCCCTCTTTCTCATCATTGACACCTCTCCTTTCATCACACAATATCAGCGAGAGGATTCGGTCTATCATGTGATTGGACAGTCCACACAAGTTCAGCTTCGTTGGATGGATAGCGTTCTCGCGCATTCGCATGCGAAATGGAAATTTGCTGTGGGCCACCATCCCGTTTACTCCGCAGCTAAGACACATGGCGACACCCCAGAACTCATCGCACAGGTATTGCCGATCTTTCGCAAGTATCATTTGAATGCATACTTCTGCGGCCACGATCATAATCTGCAGCACCTTGTCGATGCTGGATTTCATTCCTACCTCTCTGGTGGCGGCTGTGAGGCTCGCGAAGTGAAGCCGCGCGCCGATACAAAATTTGTTGCTGCGAGTGCCGGGTTTCTTGAGGTGACGCTCAGTACAAGCAACTGCCTGGCAGAATTCTACAACAGTGACGACAAGAAGCTCGATACCTCGAGTATGAAGCCATAATGACCTCGCCAGGATAATCTACTAAGTATTCTATGGCCATGCTCGCCTGCAAACGAATCACGGCGTTATTCCTTCTTGTCTTCGTTGTACTTTCGTCACAAAATGCACTCGCCCAAAAGGTCCGTTTCATGGTCATCGGTGACTGGGGGCGCGAAGGTCATGACTTCCAAACGCTGGTAGCGCAGGCCATGACAAAGCAGGCGAAAGCAGATCATTCAACATTCGTCCTTTCGACCGGTGATAATTTTTATGAAGATGGCGTGCGAGCCGTGACCGATTCACAATTCCAAACTTCATTCGAGCGCGTCTATCATGACCGGTCTCTGCAGATCCCCTGGTATGTTGCATTGGGCAACCATGACTATCGCACAAGTCCTGAGGCACAGATCGCTTACAGCACGGTGAGCAAGCGTTGGAAAATGCCGGCACGCTATTATACCGAAGAAGTGCCAGTCGACGACACGACAACCGCGCTCTTTATGATCATTGATACCTCCCCGTTCATTGAGAAGCTTCAGAAGCAGGATTCGATCTATCATGTTCTCGCGCAGCCTACGACCTTTCAACTCGCGTGGATGGATAGTGTGCTCTCACATTCACATGCAAAATGGAAATTCGCGGTCGGGCATCATCCGATCTTTTCAGCGGCGAAGGAAGCTGCAGGTACACCTGAATTGATCGCTCAAGTGTTGCCGGTGCTGACGAAGTATGGCGTGCAGGCTTATTTCTGTGGTCACAGCCACAATCTTCAGCACCTGGTAAATGGCAGATTGACGACATATGTATCGGGTGGCGGATCAAAAGCAGAGCCGATCAAGCACCCAGGTTACTCACTCTTCGCAGTCGAATCTCCAGGATTTTTATCGGTAACGCTCACTTCGACGAAGTTGACAGGCGCATTCTATGATTGGGCCGGAAAGCTTCTGGACCGATCGAGTTCAACACCTTGATTCCGAAGGTTGGACTCACCTTTTCGGAGTCGTTTTAGTCTTAGGAGGCTTGTGAATGTCAAAGTCTGATTTTTCAATCCCCAGCGCTCGTAGGCAGTTTCTCAGGATAAACTCTGGAATTGGGTCAACGTGAGTCTGTAGAGTTATTGATCGCTTCAGATCATGCCGAGTCTAATGGGTTTACACCCAATGGCAAGCAAGTATTGACGGAAGGCCTCGCGACCGATATTGCTTGTTTTGCCCAATCAGTCAAGCATCTGCAAAAAGGCGCACCGGCTTTACTGTAGTCCGGATGGATTTACCCTCTTCAAGGAGTTTCGCAAGCGATAGATTTGTCACAAGAAGATCATCAAAAGCCGGGGCCTTAACAATATTAAGTGCACGATCTTTTAAATTCCACCCAAAGCGCTTCAGCTCTGAAAAAAGAGTGCCTTTCTTCGTAGTAATATCCAGAAACTGCGAGAGTGCAATTTCGAAAGACGCCCTTGCCTCTTCGTCTGTGTATCCATAGCCGCTCAGATCAAGCGCGGGTGAGTATGCGATGTGAGCATCGCCTTCCTCGAACAGCACAATAATCACGTTCGCCGTAACGTCATGGCGTTTATTCTTGAATCTCTGATTACTCTGACTAAACGTTACGGGCATTGGAATGCGTATCTTGCTAATACGAAAATACTACAAAAAAACAGGCCTGTTCGTTGCTGCCCTGTTGTTGAGAGCCTCTTGTAAGCGACGCATACTTATTTCACGATAACCGTACTACTTAATCACCGTCATCGCTTTCATCTCCCGAATGGTCTGTCCATAATTGCTCCACTCGACTGCGTAGCGATAGGTACCGCTTGCGATGTGTGAGCCATCGATCAAGACAGGATATACTCCCGGCTGCAATTGCTGATCAAGTGGCGTGAGCGTCACGCGTCCAAGCGCATCATAGACGATCAAGCACACTCTCCCCGGTTGACGTACAGTGATGTTCACCGTGGTTCGCGGATTGAATGGATTCGGCGCGTTCTGCGAAACGCTCACCGGCTGTGCACTCGAGAGCACATGCACACTCGTATCGCACTCACGCGTGATGACGAGGCCTTGATTCGCCTTCGTAAGCGAAGCGGCTGACGTGCCAAAGTTTGCAGTAATGATCTTGACCGGTGTGGACGAACTTGGTGCGACGAGAACCTCCATATCGAGATTCGCAATTGTGCCAGGTCCTGCGATCGGTGTCGGCGACGTCACTGTAAACTCCGCATCTCCCAGCGAATAACGTTTCATCGCGATCTGACTTTGCGGCGGCAGCGCAGTTCCAGTTGAACCTGACTTTAAATCAAGAAGCATCGGATCGAACTGTACGCGGAATGTGAGTTTCGTTACATTGGAGGGCGTAACATCCTTGTCGATCAGAATCGGCAATTGAATGTGCGAGCCAACCTGCGCAATGATCGTGTCGCTATAAAGAATAACCGGTACTCCGTTGAAGAGTCCGTTGCCGCGCAAGTGTACATTCGCTGGTTGCGTGGCAAGCCGGACGTCGGTCGAGAGCTGGAGATCAGCATTGCGCTGACCAACAGCGCTAGGTGTGAACCTGCCGTCGAATGAACGGCTCTCTCCTGGCTGCAGCGTGCCTTGCGCCGGAATCTGCACGAGGAAATCGCCAGGATTCGCGCCTACGATCGTTGTTGACGTCATCGTCAACATCTTGCCGTAACCCGTATTCTTGATCGTGATCGCACTAATCGAATCTTTTGCAGAACCAAGATAGACGTTGCCGAAGTCTACAGTGTCAACCGAGACCGAAAGTATTGCCTGAACTCCTTCGCCGGCAAGATCCACCACAGGCTGATCGCTTGTGGTATTGCTTACTGAGATCTGCCCTGCCTTCACACCAGTCGACGTCGGATTGAACGTTACAGTTACAACGATCGAATCGGTCGTCTTTGCAAGTACGACTGTGCCCGTTGGCTGCTGCGCAATTGTAAAGGAAGGATCCCCTGCGAACGAGATCGTACTCACTGTTAGCGGGGATGTCCCGGTATTCCTGACAATGAATAGTTGCTGCGGCACTGGTGCAGGATTGACATCAACTTTACCAAAGTCAATTCGCTGGCGCGAGACAAGAATACCCGGTTGAACACCACGGCCTGTAAGCATCACACTATCAAGTCCGCCTGCGACCGGAATGACAAAGTATGCACGCTTCACGCCGACAGTCGCGGGTGTCATCGTTATCGAATACCCGATCGAATCATTACGACCGATGGCTCTTGATAGTCCGGTGAAAGCAAACTCTGCCGCGTTCGGACCAACGATCGATGGAGTTGCACTCTGGGCGATCGCAATTCCGAGATTGACAACTTCAACGGACTGTGCGGCGGATGTGGTGAGTACAAGTACATCACCGAAGTCAAGTGCTTTCGGATGGATCTCGATCACAGGTGAAGCACCTTGTCCGATGAGATGCACTCCAGGCGCAGCGCCGCTATCGAGCACGAAGGTGACGAAGCCCTCCTCACGCGCATTCTGCGTGGGACGGAAAGTAATACAGAGTTGGGTGATCGCGCTATCAGCGATGATCTTCGGAGTGGTGTTCGGCGCAACATGGAAGATACCACCATGCGTGGAAGCAATGGAAATATCTTTCACATTTAGTCCAGCACACGAAGGATTCATCACGCGCATGCACAGCGTGACCGAATCGCCCACATTCACGGTGTCGAAGTTGAGGAGCGTGTCAAGTACAATCAGCTGCGGCTTGACCGAGACCTTTGCAGTGACCGGAATCTCAACCGTACTACCGGAAGAGGTGATCACGATCTTTGCGCTGACATTGCCAAGCGTTGTTGCAATAAATCTGACCACAACGGAATCGCTCGTATTTGAAGGAATGCTCCCGCCAGGTCCTCGCAGGATCGTAAGATCGGTTGATCCCACAACGGTGCTCTGAATGTTAGTAACCGATGCCGGACCAACATTTTTGAGAACCACTGAGCGATCGAGCGTCTCACCAAGGATGACACATCCAAGATCAAGCGCATTCGGCGTTGTGAGTATTCCTCGAATACCCTTTCCGATCACCGTAATCGGTTTGCCAATTCCTGGGCTTCGCGCTCGAAGCGAATCGCTCGATGAATGTTGTATCGTGTCCGTTGGGCAGAATCGAAGCGTGATCGGCTTTGATGCACCTGCTGCAATCGAGATCGGAAGCTGTCCTGCCGGCACAGTGAATCCTGAAGACAGCGTTGGCGGAGTAACGATCGTCAGCGTATCCGTGCCAATATTTGAAAGCAGTATTGTTGTGTCCTTGCACGATCCGACATCGACAAGTCCAAAGTCGATGGGTGGAATGACACTGAGAATTCCGTATCCAGAATGTCCATGCAGAATGACAAGCTTCGAGATGTCTCGCGTGTTAACATGGATCGTATCCGCCGAGCGCACAGCACCTGTATCTGTCGCACAATACTCAAGCGTAACGTTGATCGAAGCGCCCGGCGCGAGTGTGTAAGGCGTCGGCGGCTTAATCAGACTGAAATTCGGCAGACCGAAGAGCTGTCGGGTAACGGTAATGCTGTCCGTGCCTGTGTTCGCAATGCTGAAGGTTGTGTCCTTGCAAGCGCCGACGCTCACCGCGCCGAAATCAATATCAGCAGGTACGCTCAGAATTCCGATCTTACCGCGAGCGAGCAGCGTGATGACATGCACCGAGTCACGCGCATCGCTTCGTACGGTGTCCGCTGATCGACGTGAGTTCGTATCGGTCGCACAGTATTCGAGCGTCACCGCAATCTTCGCTCCAGGCTTAAGGGTGTAACCCAATGGAGGAGCGATCAACTTGAAATGATTGTCGCCAAAGAGCTGCCTTGTCACATGCAGCGTATCGGAGCCAGTATTTGTAAAATCAAACGTTGTGTCCTTACACGCATCGACTTTCACGACTCCAAAATCTACAACCTGTAAGGATTGGATCTGCGGCTGAATGCCACAGCCCATGACGAGCACATGTTTGATCGTATCGTTCGAGCTAAGCGTGATCAGCGCTGTAAAGCACCCGGTATCTAAGGGACAGAATGCGAGATGCTCGTAGTTGCTGTCACTCTGATTGATGCGTAAGCTATCGAGTGTGTGCAGAGAAAAATGTATCGCACCCGAACCGCTCAAGCGCGCTGTGTCAACGCGTAAGAGTGCTGTGCCGATCGAGAACACTTTGAATGTAGTGTCCTTGCTGCAACTACCAACGCGCACTTTGCCGAAATCGAGGATGGTGTCTCGAACGGCTATAAGCGGCGTGCCAGGAAGATGGCCGATCATTCCGCTTGTGTGCGTCATGACGTACTGCGGCTCACGTAGATAGACCGAAGCCCCGGGCGCATTCGCATCGTTCTGCAGCGCCACAATATAGACAAGAGAATCCTGCGGAAGTACGCTACGCGCTAGTGCGCCCGAGGTCCAGGCGGCTGTCTTTGAATTACCTGGGTTTGAAGTTGTGACCGTTGTTGTCCTCCATCCGCTCGATGGGAAGCGATAATAGACGAGTAGTGTATTGCCTAAATCACCCGAGGGGATCCAGCCCTTGCCATATCCATTGATCGTAAACGTGGTCTTCGTCGTGGTGATGTAGGAAGTGTTCGGGCCAACATAGTCTTTGCCCGGTGTGAAATAATTTGAAGTGTTGAGATTCCCATTTTGATTCGACACGCGGCCATCGAGCCGAATGCGACCGGCAGATCCATCTCCACCTGAATTGTAGCCACTGCCATGAACGCCGCCGCTAACATTCAGCGTCGGCGATTGAAATGCGGTGCCGATCGAGATCGAATCACGTGCACCAACAACGACCGCACCACCCGATCCGCCACCGCCGCCAGATGGATTTGCAGGATAACCACCGCTACCGTTCGAACCGTGACCACCATGTGCATCAATGCTACCAAACGGCAGCACGAAATTCGTGAACGTCGTGAGTTCAACTGCACCGCCCCCTCCGCCACCATTGCCTGCAGAAGAACCACCTGAATACCAAATGTTTGCCGAACCACCGCCCGAGCCGCCTGCAAGTGGCGAGATCATCGGATTGCCGTTTGCCTGACCGGAATTGTCGCCATTATTACCACCCATGTTACCGTTATTTGCGTAACCGCCGCCGCCACCAGCATATGTTGCATAGGTAAACGGAAAGCCGGACGGACCCTGTCCGCCGCCTGAGCCTGCGCCATAACCACCGGCCGCGCTTGCACTATTGTAAAGACCATGAGTGCCACTCGTGCCGAATGGATGACCGGTGCCGCCGCCGCCGCCTTCGTCGTTGTTTGCCCCAGGATTATTGTATTCAGTGCCGAGTCCGCCAGACACACCGCTCAATCCAGAACCACCATGATAGTACGATGAGCCTTGAGCACTTCCAGTGCCGGCTCCGCCGGTTCGTGTTGTGCCGGCAATATCTCCGACACCACCTCCGCCCGTGTAACCTGCGCCACCACTTGAAGGAGTTCCGCCGCCGCCGCCGCCACCACCTGGACCGCCGTTGCCGCCTACGCCTCCACTGGCATCCTGTCCCTGTACATTAAGTGTAGCATTACCGAATCGAATCGGGCCCGCGGAGAGAATGCGCAGTGGAAGAAATGCCTGATTGCCTGGAGTGAACGGATCGAGATCGGTCGTCGCAACAGTGTACGTTCCATTAAGCAGCAGCATTGAATCGACGACCATCGTACCTCGCGTCGTTCGTGTGCCGAGTCCGCCACCGATGACTCCACCGCCAAACTTTATTCCGAATGCTTGTGGCGCGACAACCTGAAATGTGACGGGTGAACTTGTGTTCGCACCGTTGACTGCAACGAGCGAAATATTACCAAGAGATGCATTCGGCCTCACGAAGAGCATGACCTGCGCAAGCTTTCCGTCCCAGCTTACCACGGTCGGACCAAGTATCACGCTCTGCGAGTCGCTCGCCGTCTGAAGTTGAATTTTCGTGTTCGCTGCATAGAGCCCGTCCGCTCCGAAATTGCCCACCGTCCCTGCCGGACCAATAAACTCCACTGCGACGGTCATTCCCTTTGCTGCAGCATCAGGCGTGATATACTTGATGACCGGCGTCTGCGCGCGCACTGGTGAAACGGACGCAATGCATATGCATGCGAACGCAAAAAGTGCGAGCGCGAGAAGGTGGGTCGTTCTTGATTGCATCTTCATAGTATTAAGAAGTGCGATAAAACGTCTTCGTTACATGTATTTCGCACAGACTATTCACTCGTGATCGGTCGTTCGATCCTGATATTGACCGTGCGCGATAGAAATCTTCCCTCGGGCAGCGTATTATCAACTAAATTCTTCTCGCCCTCACCGTTGTATGCAATAAGCGCAGTCCCCGCCTTTGCAGCCGTCGCACTCCGGAGTGCTTCCTGCACATGCTTAGCGCGGTCGCTTGAAAGTGTGCGATTATGATTTGCTTCGCCTGTCATGTCGGTGAAGCCAGTGACCTGGATCGTGTCATGCGGCGTGACGTGCGACGCGATATCATTGATGACACGCTGCGAGCGTGTATCCAGGTCCGCTTTATCAAAATCAAATGTGATGAGACTGTAGCGCTCGATCACTTTGTCATTTGTCTT
>Ga0207112_1075_pt1 | contig 25926 bp, 14 predicted proteins | sample Alteio_BWMinHeat_72_FD_153549 | JGI IMG/M metagenome (GOLD analysis project Ga0207112, IMG submission 153549) | Enriched cells from forest soil in Barre Woods Harvard Forest LTER site, Petersham, Massachusetts, United States -... | ecosystem: Environmental > Terrestrial > Soil > Temperate forest >...
GAAATTTGAAGATGATTTAGATGGAGAAGATTTAGGCGTATTGTTTTTTGATGCCGACAATGATGGAGACCAGGACTTGTACGTAGTAAGCGGTGGGGTTGAATTTTATGCTGAGCACGACAACTACTTGGATAGGCTTTATATCAATGATGGAAAAGGAAATTTCATAAAAGATGTAAAGGCATTACCGTTATTGAAGGGAAGTGGATCTTGTGTTGTTGCCGGTGATTACGATGCCGATGGCGATTTGGACCTATTCATTGGAGGAAGGATCATACCCGAGCATTATCCTCAATCACCAAGAAGCTATCTTTTGAGAAATGATGGAGGGAAATTTACGGACGTTACTCTAAGAGTGGCACCGCAACTTTCTGAACCTGGAATGGTGACATCGGCTTTGTGGTCGGACATTGATAATAACAACACTCTTGATCTGGTGGTTGTAGGAGAAGTCATGCCGATCAGAATATTCATTAACAATAATTCAAAGTTAGTCGACGCTACTGATGAATCCGGACTGAAAAATAGCAATGGCTTTTGGAATAGTCTGGTGAGTGGTGATTTTGATAATGATGGCGATATCGATTTTGTGGCAGGCAATCTGGGGCTAAACGGCCCAATGAAGGCTTCTGAAACTGAACCGATCACTATATACTATGCGGACTATGATGGAAACGGATCGGTTGATCCGTTGATCGGGTATTATGATGGAGGAATTAACTACCCTTTTCCTTCATTGGATATTCTCACGGGTCAGCTCCCTTCGTTGAAGAAACACATCTTATACTATCGTGACTATGCGAAGACTTCGCTCGATCAACTCGTTGAATTTACTGGAAGGAAGGACTATAACACTTTGTATTGTAAGGTCCTGGAGTCTAGTTACGTCAGGAATGAGGGAGGAGGAAAATTCAAGTTGACACCACTTCCACAACAAGCACACATTGCTCCCACCTACGGAATGATGGCTGAGGATATTAATGAGGATGGAAACCTTGATTTAATCGGAGTAGGAAATTCGTATGAGCCCGAAGTTGTTTATGGAAGGTATGATGCACAGATAGGTTTTACATTTCTCGGCGACGGAAAAGGAAATTTTTCTCCAGTGAATTCAATCGAGTCTGGATTCTTTGTCAATGGTGATGCAAAAGGAACGGCAAGAGTGGAGACCCCTAAAGGCTCTATGATTGTTGTTACCCAAAACAATGATTCGGTGAAAACTTTCATGTTGAAAAAGCCTTTAAAGGGAGCAACAATTAAGATTGCCAAAGATGAATCATCTGCCCTTCTGTATTTGAAGGAATCCAGAAAGAGGAAATTGGATATAGGTTATGGAACAACATACTTATCGCAGTCATCGCACAGCATTATAGTTAATGGACAAGTAGATTCATTAAAAGTTTTCACTACCAAAGGAGATTTGACAAGAACTGTTCGTTTTAATAAAAATTGAGAACCATGACAGTAGTAAAAAGGAGTACCCAATTCATCATACTGATAATTATATTAATCGGATGCAAAAATAAAGCCGACCGAAATTCAACTGCTTCAAAATATTCTGATTATCCGATCAAACCCATCGACATAAGAAATGTAAAACTTACAGATAGTTTTTGGCTGCCGATCATTAAAGATGTTCAGGAAAAAACAATTGAGTATGCATTGCAAAAATGCAAGGAGGAAGGAAGGTTTGACAACTTTCTGATTGCTGGAAAAAAAATGAAAGGTGAGGTAAGGGGTTTGATGCCCTTTGATGATACGGACGTTTACAAAACGATAGAGGGTGCATCCAACTCTTTAATCAGTTCCCCCAACGAAAAGTTAGATGCCTTGTTGGATTCCCTTATCGCAATAATAAAAATTGGTCAGGAAGCGGATGGCTATCTCACGACATGGCGCACCATTAATCCTGCCAAGCCACCGGCCAAATGGGTAAAAGTAACTGAAGGTAAGCGGTGGGATCACATGGAGATGAGTCATGAGGATTATAATGCAGGCCATCTTTATGAAGCGGCAGTAACTCATTATCTCGCTACAGGAAAAAGAAATTTCCTGGACATTGCGATTAAGAATGCCGATATGATGGTGAAGACATTCGGCAAAGGAAAATTGGAACGCGTGCCTGGGCATCAGATTATCGAAACGGGATTGATCAAGCTGTATCGTGTTACCAATAATGAAGAGTATCTGAAGTTGGCTAAATATTTTTTAGATACCCGAGGAGATTATTCATCAGGTAGGATACAATTTGGATCGTATGCACAAGATCATCTGCCTGTGACGAAACAAGATGAAGTAGTCGGCCATGCTGTTCGCGCGGTATACATGTATGCAGGAATGACAGACATCGCAGCGATTTATAAAGACACTGCTTATCGCAAAGCTGTGGATAAACTTTGGGATAACATGGTGACAAAAAAAATGTACATCACCGGAGGAATAGGAGCGAGGCACGATGGAGAATCCTTCGGAAACAATTATGAACTGCCGAATTTAACGGCTTACAATGAAACATGTGCCTCGATCGGTAATGTTTATTGGAATCACCGCTTATTTCAGCTTACCGGAAATGTGAAATATTATGATGTCATTGAAAGGACCCTTTACAATGGATTGATTTCGGGTTTGTCATTGGATGGGCAAAAGTTTTTTTATCCGAATGCGCTGGAAGCGGACGGCATTTATAAATTCAATATTGGTGCATGCACCCGTCAATCCTGGTTTGATTGTTCTTGTTGTCCCACTAATATTATTCGTTTTTTGCCGGCTGTTCCTGGTTTAATCTATGCTAACAATGGGGATACACTTTATGTAAACCTTTACGCTTCTAATGAAGCAACGGCTTCGATCAATGGAAAGCCTATTTCGGTCAAACAAGAGACTAATTATCCCTGGGATGGAAAAGTGAAACTCACGGTCAAGACGGATTCCCCGCTGAAGTTTTCATTGAAACTACGAGTACCCGGTTGGTCAAGAGGCGAGGTGTTGCCTGGCGATTTATATAAATACATCAACATCAATAGTAATTCTCCGGGACCAACTATTTTGTTGAATAACGAAAAGCCGGATTCAAAAATTGTTGACCGTTATTTTGTTGTCAACAAAGAATGGAAGAATACTGAAACGATTGAGCTTGACTTTCCTATGGAAACAAAAGAAGTTATCGCAAAACAGGAAGTTATTGAAGACAGAAACAAAGTTTCTTTGGAGTACGGCCCAATCGTGTATGCCTTCGAACAAATAGACAACAAGGAATTAGATAAAATTAAAATTACAGGAAAGGAAACTTTTTCGATTACTAAAAATCCAGATCTTCTTGAAGGAGTGAATGTATTGAGTTTTAGAAATCAGACATCAACATTCATAGGTGTTCCTTATTATAGTTGGTCAAATCGAGGAATTGGAAAGATGAGGGTTTGGTTACCGCTTACTGAATAGATGATTATGATTTTAAGACTCGTTCAATTTGGCTTGATAGGAATTGTTCTCGTTTCCTGTAAACAAGAAAAGAAGGGTAAAGCTCCCGATGAATTAAAAGCAACTATAGATATACAATCCAGGGCAGAACCAATCTCGCCAAAAATATATGGTATGTTTATGGAGCAACTCGGTAATGTCGACGTGGGCGATCTTGTTGACGATGGCCTTTGGTCTGAGTTACTCGATGATCGGAAATTCTTTTACCCGATTGATTTAGTCGATCAGCAAATTCCTCCAAACAAACGAGACACAACCAATCAATGGAGACCGATCAATGATCCCAGGGCTGTAGTCATGGATTCTATTAAACCGTATGCAGGCATTCGCTCACCAAAAATTCGCACGAGCACAAAAGTGCTGGAAGGTATTTCACAATCCGGGTTTCCCGTGATAGCGGATAAAAAGTACAATGGAAGAATAGTTTTAAAAGGGAGCCCGGGAGTTACGGTTACAATTGGTTTAAGTTGGGGTAAAGGCCCCTCCCAAAAAACATCATACACAATTTCGAAGCTGGCCAAACGGTTTTCTAAATACAACTTCACATTCACAGCTAAAGAAACGAGTGACAATGCTAAACTTGAAATTACCGGATCAGGCGATGGTGAATTTTCTATCGGAGCAGTTTCATTAATGCCTGAAGACAACATCAATGGTTTCCGCCCTGACGTAATCAAGCTGTTAAGGGATCTGAATTCCGGAATTTACCGTTGGGGAGGAAACATGAGTTCGGCCTACGACTGGCGCGACGGTGTTGGTGACCCTGACCAGCGACCTCCCCGCTATGAATATGCGTGGGATGCGCTGGAGAATAATGATGTTGGCACGGATGAGATGCTGATGTTTGCAAAGCTTATCAATGTTGAACTGTGTATTTCTGCCAATGCCGGATTAGGGGATGCCAACTCGGCTGCCGAATGGGTTGAATATGTTAATGGCTCTAAAGATTCTCGAATGGGAAAACGCAGGGCAGAAAATGGTCACGCCGATCCGTATGGCGTAAAACTGTGGTGCGTTGGAAACGAAATGTACGGTTGGTGGCAACTGGGTCATACTGATTTGAAGAGTTATACCATCAAGCACAATCAATTTGCCGAAAAGATGCGCGCCGTTGATCCAACCATTAAGTTGATAGCTTCAGGCGCAACCATCGATGAGATGACTATAACGGAATGTGCATTTAAAGTTACCGGAAAAGTGACCGCAGAATATGATTCAGTCTCCGACTGGACAGGTGGATTGCTGCGTCATGATCTGCGAAACATCGATTACATGAGTGAACATTTTTATTGTTCGGTCGATCAGCGATTTGATTTGAAAAAAGGAAAATATGTAAAGGTGGACGAACCGTTGGTTGACTGGACTCGAAGACCGGCCAACCGGGTGCGCGCAAAAGCAGAACATTATGAAGAGTATCATCGCCGAATTCCAGCGAGTAAGAAAATTCCGGTTTACATGGATGAGTGGGCTTTTTTTACAAACTGGGTTCATCCACTTCCAACATTGGGAGTAACGATTGGTTACGCCAGAGGATTGCATGAAATGTTTCGCCACACCGATCTGATTAAGATGGCTGGTTTCACTTTTGGTACTTCATGCATCTCTTTTGACAAGACTAATGCCGTTTACAATTCTTCCGGATTACTCTTTAAGTTGTATCAATCGCAGTTTGGAACTATTCCAGTAAAGATCACGGGTAATTCCCCTCAGCCTGCCCCGCAATATCCCATTGGAGGTGATCAGCCAACGATAAATGCTGGTGGAGATGCATATCCACTCGATATGGTCGCGGCATTAACAAGCGATCAAAAAGCGCTCACCATCGCGATTGTAAATCCAACGGAGACAGATCAAAAAATAACAATTCAATTGAGTGGAGTAAAAACGTCCGGAAAGATTAAACATTATATGATTTCGGGTACATCCATAAATGCCCGAAACATTGTCGGAAAAAAACCACAAGTAACTACCTCAGAAAGCGATTTAGATCCAACTGAAATTCTTGTCGTGGCTCCAGCAACTATTAATATTTATCGGTATGAGCTTGACTGAAACTTTTATATCAACAAATGAAAATTATTAAAAGCCTGACAATTATTCTCGTCGGTGTTTTTATCACCTCACTAACACTGGCGCAAAATGCTAAAATCAAAATAGACAGGGACAGAGTTATTGGTGACATCAGTCCGTTGCTATACGGGAATTTTGTAGAACACTTAGGTCGTTGTGTCTATAGCGGGATTTATGAGCCAGGCTCTCCATTATCTGACGAGAAAGGACTTCGTAAAGATGTGATGCAAGCGGTTAAAGATTTGAAAGTTCCCATCATCCGATATCCGGGGGGAAATTTTGTTTCTAATTATCATTGGGAAGATGGTGTGGGGCCCAACCGGATTCCGAGAATGGAGTTGGCCTGGAGCCGGTTGGAGACCAACGAGTTTGGTACAAACGAATTTATGAATTTCGCTAAGCAACTTGGCACCGAACCTTACTTCGCCGTTAACATGGGCACAGGCACCATTGAGGAAGCGCAACGATGGGTAGAGTATACTAATGTAAAGGGAGGTTCTTATTATTCTGACTTACGAAAGAAGCATGGCTATCCTGAACCGTATAATATTAAATATTGGAGTTTAGGAAATGAGATGGATGGTTTTTGGCAAATGGGTCATTTGAATGCCGACGACTACAGCAAGAAGGCAAGAGAAGCAGCCAAACTGATGAAGCTCACTGATCCCACAATAAAACTAATTGCTGCGGGCTCATCTAACTACAGACCCACAGCCGATCCGAATGAATGGAATGCGACTATACTAAAAGAATTAAAAAATGTAGTGGACTACCTGGCCATTCACATTTATGTCGGCAATCCTGATAATAACTATTACAACTTCATGTCCACACCTTTGGTGATGGAACAGCGCACTAAAATCATCAAAGGGATGATTGCCCGGGAAATGGCGCAAGCGAATCGTGGAAGCAAGGACCCGATTTATATTGCGTGGGATGAATACAATGTCTGGTATCGTGCCCGAAGAGGAGAGTCTGCAAAAGGAACACGTGCACTGGAAGAACATTACAATCTTGAAGACGCATTGGTTATCGCTGGTTTTTTGAATGGGTTCATTAGAAATGCCGACATCGTAAAAATGGCGAACCTTGCACAGTTGGTTAATGTGATTGGCCCAATATTCACGAACGAAACGGGCATGTACCGTCAAACCATATATTTTCCGTTGCAACTGTTCGCACAAAACATGACTGGCAAATCATTGGATGTGCATGTTGCCTGCGAGACTTACGATACGGAAGAATTCCCGATTGGATTAGGAGAGCAGAAGACGCAACAAAAGAATGTTCCTTACCTGGACGTGTCAGCAGCTATCAACAACGATGAGATAATATTATCCGTTGTGAATAGAAACAAAGACAAAGCCATAGCAACAGATATCATCCTTCAGGAAGGAAGTTTTGATGGTAAACTCAATGTTTATGAAGTTAATGGTCCGGATGTAAAAACTGAGAATAACTTTAACTCAGAAACAATTGTAACAAAGGAGAACGCTGCGATCAGCGCAAAAGGCCAAAAAGTGACTTACAGTTTTCCGCCGCATTCTTTTACTCTTATAAAAGGAAAAATAAAGTAAGAGAAATAATTTACGTGGTATGGAGTGTCATTCCTTTTTCAACTCCCTTATTAAACTTTTCGGCATTGAATTTATAAAGGAAGGAGCCTTTGCGGGATGAATTTTTCTCTTTTTCTGTGAGCCTCTTTAGAAGACCAAGTGAGATTACTTTTTTGGTAAAATTTCTTTTGTCTAACGGCTCACCTATGATTTCTTCATAAAGCTTTATTAATTGTCGCATGGTAAATTTAGTCGGGAGGAGTTTGAAACCGATAGGTTGTGTCAATGCCCTGCGTTGAAGTCTTTTGATGGCACGCGAAACCATCTCATCGTGGTCAAAGATAAGTTTTGGTTTTTCGGAAAGTTTAATCCAGTGAGCAGAATACTTATCATCAAGAATTCCGGCGTTTTGATTTATTAAAGCGTAATAGGAAATAGCAATAGTTCTTGGTTCAGGGCCGTAGTGTATTGCGCCAGAAGCGTGTAGTTGCTCCAAATAAATTTCAGTAAGACCGGTTAAAGAATGCAGAACTCGGTTGGCTGCATCATCGATTGATTCATCAATGTTCAGAAATCCGCTGACGAGTGACCAGGTAGTTTCACCTGATTGTAAAACATGTTTGAGTAGTAATATCTTTAGTGATTCCTCCTTTTGATCGAACCCGAAGATGATGCAATCGATTGCTACGAATGGTGTATCCTTCATTTTATTATTTAAGAATTAATAGAAGGAAAAATATTCAAAACTTCATTACAAAACCTCCTTTTGCAATAATTTTTAATTCAAGTGTTGAATGCTCGTTGAGGTTGATTTCAGATTTAGTAAATGTATTCTTATTATAATCAGTGATTAACATTCCTTTTTTATTCTCAATAAAGGAGAGATCGACTTTTAGATCGACGACTTTATCGGTTGCATTGATAGCCGATATAAACCAGTCGGCGCCTCTCTGTCGGGCCACGACAACATATTCGCCAGGATATCCTTCAACGAATCTGGAATTATCCCATGCCGTTGGAATGTCTTTCAGGTAGTCTTTTACAAAGTCTGGCATATGCGATAACCCTTCGGGTGTTTCTGCAATGTGTTGTATTCCCGATAGAAAGAGAACGGGCAGCGCTAATTCGAAGCATGCACTTGTTTTCCTTTTAATGTTGGGAATGGTGTATAAACTCATCGGAGTAAAATCCATCGGATCAAATGCATTCCGGACAAATGGAATAAGCGCACAATGCGAAGGTTCAACATCAGCGTTACGCTGCTCGAATGTGATGAATTCGAAGCCTTTAATTGACTCCATCGTCATCAGGTTTGGATAAGTTCGTTGCCATCCTCTTGGAAGTGTGGCGCCATGAAAGTTCACGAGAAGGTTATGCCGGGCAGCTTCAATTAGTATATCATGATAATAACCAATGACCGATTGCCCATCGCCACCAAAAAAATCTACTTTGATACCAGCAATGCCCATCTCATTTAACTTTGTAAACTCTTTGTTGCGATCTTGTGCGGTTAACAATTTAGATCGTGGATGATACGGTGTCGTATTCCAGTCGCCTGCTGAGTTGTACCAAAGAATAAGTCCAACGTGTTTTGATCGCGCGTAAGTGCTTAATTCAGCCATTTTGTTGTAACCGATGGTCGTGTCCCAATTCACATCAACGAGACAATAAGGCCAATTCATTTCAGAGGCGTAGTCAATGAAATTCTTTTGGACTTTATAATTCACAGATTCATCTTTTAACAATGCCCAACTCCAGGAAGCAAGACCAGGTTTTACATATGATTGATCCATTGTAATAGCTGGCACGGCTACGTCTGTTCCCAAATTTGACTCTATAATATTGGCAAGATTTCCGATCGCAATTATTCTCCAGGGACTGCTCCATGGCATTGTGGATTCGGGAAGCACTGGCCCGCCAAAAATTCCTTCTTTGAGAGAAGGAAAACCAATTTTGTATCGCCCATTAATTGATTTTTGATCCAACCTTGATCCACAATAATTTCTTTGAAGACCAGATTCAGTCAATAGCACCCAGGCACCTTTTGATTTGAAAAGAGCAGGGAATACCCAGCCTGCGCGAGACGGTGATGCAACGCTCACGGGAATATCGATCATGTAATATTCTTCGTAGGATGGATTGCTCTTGTTCCATCCGGATTTTGCCTCAGACATAGGCTGCAAATAAGCCTTGGTCTCCCGCGAGAATTGAAAGGAAGTTTTCTCGTCCAGAATGTGATGAATTTTTGCTGAAGAATCCGGGAAATAGTATTTGAAGGCAACACCGTCATTAGAGACATTGAATACAACATCCAATGGTTTTCCCTCTTTGTTTTCACAATGGAATATCTTTTGATTTGCCCTGTAGCTCGCACGCGTGCGCTTGCCATGCCTCAGAGAGTAGTCATCCTGAATACGTTTCTGCGCTGAAGCGTTTTTAAAAGTTAGACTTTTATAATAGTCCCCTTCGGCAAGTATTAACCCGAGATCAGACTTTTCCACCACCAACGTATCATCCAGTTGAACCGAATAGTTTATACCACCATCCACAGGATTTTCAATCACAATAGTTATTCTTTTATCCGGACTCCTAAGCATCAGGGTTTCTTTGTCGACTGGCTGGCAAGTACTCAGAAGAAATAGGCTGACAACGACAAAAATCGGTGGGAAAAGGTATGTAGATGAATTCATAAGAAACTTAACGAGACGACCTTAGGAACTGAAAAATAAATATAGTACTTATAAAGTGTACTTGGAACACTTAAAATAATTAAATTTGATTGCGATGACCAAGCCAAATATGTAGTGATGATTAAGATAGTTTTCTACTCCGCCATGGTTTGTCTGTTCATAATTTCTTGTGGTACAAAAGATACCAGAAAGGCGGACCTGACGATTCGTATAGACATTAACAAAAAGAAAGGACCAATGACACCCGTATGGGCGTGGTTTGGGTATGACGAACCAAACTACACCTACATGAAGGACGGAAAGAAACTGCTATCGGAAATTGCTGAATTAAGCCTGGTTCCTGTTTATGTGAGAGTTCACAACCTCCTGACCACGGGTGATGGGAAGCCAGCGCTTAAGTGGGGGTCAACGAATGCGTATACTGAAGATGCTCATGGAAAGCCAATCTATAACTGGACTATTTCGGATAGCATATTGAGCACTTTCTTAAAGAGAGGAATGCGCCCGATGGTTGAAATTGGATTTATGCCGGAAGCCCTCTCCACGAAACCAAAACCTTATCAACATAAATGGAAGCCGGGTGCACCTTATGAAGACATTTATACAGGCTGGGCATACCCACCGAAAGACTATAAGAAATGGGAAGAGCTGGTTTATCAATGGGTGACTCATTGCGTTTCAAAATATGGAAAGGGTGAAGTCGAAAAATGGTATTGGGAATTATGGAATGAACCCAACATCGGTTATTGGCAAGGCACTATCGAGGAATACATGAAGCTCTATGACTATACTGCTCATGCTGTCAAACGCGCTTTACCAACGATAAGATTTGGCGGACCACACACTACAGGACCATCATGGGATAAGGCCGAGAAATATCTGCGCACAGTTTTAGATCACATTGTTAGTGGTAAAAATTATGTGACAGGTGAGACGGGTTCGCCTATTGATTTTATTGCTTTTCATGCGAAAGGCAAGCCTACACTTCAGGGAGATACGATTGTTCAGATGAATATAGGGACACATCTTCGGGATATTTCAAAAGGGTTTGAAATTGTTGCTTCTTATCCTTCATTAAAGGGTAAACCCATTGTCATTGGTGAATCTGATCCGGAAGGATGTGCTGCTTGTTCGGTCAGTGATTATCCATCCAACGCCTATCGCAATGGAACGTTGTACAGCAGTTATACAGCCGCTGCATTTGCCAGGAAATATGAACTGGCTGATCATTTTGAAATTAATTTTCTGGGTGCTGTAACATGGGCATTTGAATTCGAAGATCAACCTTGGTTCAATGGCTACCGTGACCTTGCTACCAATGGTGTTGACAAACCTGTTCTTAATGTCTTTCGGATGTTTGGAATGATGGCGGGCGACAGGGTAGAAGTTTCAGGCGACCTGGCTTATAGTACAATGACGGCAAGAGATTCGAGCATAAGAAAAAAGCAAAGGGATATCAATGCGCTTGCTGCGGTTGATGGAAAGAAAGCAACCGTTATGGTATGGAATTATCACGACCTGAATATTATTTCTCCTGCTGCAGCAGTGGATTTAATTGTAACTGGAATTAATGCTGACAAAGTGCACATTCATCATTATCGCATTGATCAGGAAAACAGTAACTCATTTACACAGTGGAAGAAAATGGGGTCGCCTCAAAAGGTGAGTTCAGAACAGTATGCTCAACTTGAACATTCGGGAAAACTTAAAGAACTGAGGATGGAGAAGGAAGAATTGAGAATGGAGAATGGGGAATTGAAAATTCGGGTTGGAATGGAGGGCCAGGCGGTGTCATTGTTTGTGATCGAATGGGGAGAGAATTGAAAATTAAGAATTACAAATTGTTTTTAAATTATGAAAACACTCACTAACAAAGTCAAGTTGGTTGTTGCGGTAGTTTTGTTTTTTGGACTGAGCAACATAAAATCATTTTCGCAATCGAGAGATGTGATTGTTCATGATCCGGTCATGATTAAACAGAATGACACGTATTATGTTTTTCATACGGGTAAAGGAATTGGGGCGAAGTCATCTAACGACATGAAATCCTGGAAGAAGGAGAACCCCGTTTTTGCTGCGGCTCCTGATTGGGCTTACAAAGCCATTCCCAAGTTTGATGGCTCGATGTGGGCACCAGATATTTCCCTTCACAATGGAACGTATTATTTGTTTTATTCTGTCTCAGCATTTGGTCGAAACACTTCCGCTATTGGTGTAGCAACAAACACTACGCTTAACGGAGAGGACGCATCATTCAAATGGGTTGACCACGGAATTGTTATTCAGTCGGTTCCTGGCCGCGACATGTGGAACGCAATTGATCCTAATCTTGCATTTGAAAACAACGGAACACCATGGCTCACATTTGGCTCTTTCTGGAATGGAATTAAGATTGTAAAACTAAAACCCGATTTGTTGTCCGTCGTTTCAGACTCTTCTCAACGATGGAGAACCGTGGCAGCGAGAGAGCGCAATTGGAAGGTTGATGAACGTGATGCCGGTGACGCAGCAAACCCCGAATTGAATTATAATTCACTCTACTCTAAAGAGTTGCTGGAAAAGAATAAGAGCATGAAGAACGGCTCGATTGAAGCGCCTTTCATTTTCAACAAAAATGGATTCTACTATTTATTTGTGTCGTGGGATCGTTGCTGCAAAGGCCTTGAAAGCACCTACAAAATTGCAGTTGGTCGCTCCAGGGAAATAACCGGACCTTACGTCGATAAAGAAGGAAGCAAAATGATCCACGGCGGTGGAACAGTGATAGCACAAGGTGATGACGAGTGGGCAGCCGTTGGTCACGAAGCTGCCTACACGATTGATGGAAAAGACTTATTGGTATTCCATGCCTATGATAAAAAGGATGGAGGCAAGCCAAAATTATTGATCAGAGAAATCAAATGGGATCAGGACGGCTGGCCGAGCATCTCTCTTAAACAATGAACTTCAATCATCAATTTGTTCATACCTGAATAGGAGCAGTAACAAAACGCATTGCCCTCGTGACATGAGGCACCGCCGTGACGGGAAAGATCGGTAACCCGACCCACAGAACACTACGACTTTTAGATCAATAATAGGTAACTATGAAACCTGTTCGCCCTAACAATCCCGGGTCAATACCGTATCAAAGGCATGGATGCTCTACTGATCCTTAACTTAAAGCCCCACCCATACCTTCCGCCACCCGAGAACCAAGGTGAGTTTGCCAATGGCCACGGGTTATCAATGGCGCAGGGTGCGATACACGAGACGGAAAGGTATTAACAGATGGCATGGAGGGAGCGGGATTATTTACGCAGAGTGATTTTAGCTCGCGTTCCTGCTCCAGTGTTTTCCATGACGAAACTAATGTGCGCTTTGCCGTTCCAGCCTTGTGGTGCATTTTCCTTTAGCTTCAATTTAAAGTTTGAAAGATCGGTAACTTTTATCACCTGGTCAGCATTCTTTTTCGTTCCCCAAGGAATGTTGGAATTTCTGCCCGGGCTAAATATGTCAGTGCCATTATATGGTCCATGAAAGAGAATTGACTTCGCATATTTTCCATTTACATCAAAATCGACTCGCAACGCAAGCAAACTATTGTTGTCAGCGTTTTTAATGTTGCCTTCCACTACTATTGTTGCATTGATTACATCAGGCAATTGATTTGCTACAACTCCCACTTCCTGGTCAGCCGTTAACTCATTACCCATGCCAAGTCGCGCGATCCATGTTTTGCGATCAAAGTCTGCATAGGAGGATGTAGCTCGTTTTGGATAATAATGATTTACTTTAAGCACTTTAGCGACATCAACGACATCTAATTCTGATTTGGCTGAAAGATCATCCGCTTCAACATACAATATTCCATGTGCAGGTATGATGTGGTCCAGATATTTCCAGCTTGTCAGATCAACATTTTTAAATTCTTCTACAGGAATTAAATTTTCTTCACCGCCATCGCCCCAGCTGGCGTGTTGCTTATCAATTCTATAAATCTTCACATTGCCTTTATTGAATGGAATATTATTAAGATGAACATCGATTCTTCTTTGGTAGGGGTCAGGATTCCAGATTACTGCGCTTGCTTTGTGCTGGTCAGCTGAGGCAAGACCATCTAATGGCCCGATCATTTTTATTTGTTTTCTATCGACCGGCATGTTTCCATAAATTTTCCACGCATTGAAGACAGCTTTTCGGTGACCATCATTCGAAATTAAACCCATGCAAGTGGCTTTCGCCATTGTCGGATCCATGTACCACGCCCAACTGATTGAAGTTAATTCGGGACGTGAAAGGAAAATTTTGAAGTCGTGCAGAAGTTGCTGAGCGCCTTCATATTTTGATCTGACGTCATCATCGCGGCACCACGGTTCGATCAGATCGGCAGAATGCCATTCATCCAGGATCATCGCGGTTGTTTTAAAATGATCGAAACGATCTAAACTTGCTGCAACTTTATCGATTGAATTCAGCCCGAGTTCCGCACTTCCATAGTGATGAAAAGTAAAGCCATCCATGGGAAGTTTTTCTTTCGCGACAAACTCAGGAAAGGATTGATGCCAAACCAATTCAGGTGCTGAGGCTGGCCCGGCAATGAAAGCATCGGGATTAACTTCAAGAATTGGGGCAACGGAATTTCTGTAAATGTCTTTAAATTGGTCGGGGGTACCTGAATAGAAAATGTATAACCCATCAGCCTCGTTCCATATTTCGTCAACGCCAAATGGAATTCCTGAATCATAATAATGTTTAGCCACTGTTTTGATTATCTCATTCCACTTTTTCATGTCAGTTGGAGCACTAGAACTTCTGTATTTCTTTATAGTAGTGTCTTGTAAAGGAAAAGGGTTGTAGCTGTAGGCACCGTGCATCAGCACATTTTGTTTCTTTAATTCCGTGACCATATGGTCTAGCGGCTTGAAGTCATAGGTGAGGTGAGAGGCAGTTCCGCCTATCATTTTATTGTAGCCAAAACCAGGATGCTCGCGCCCCCATCCGAGTTCAATGCGATAAGTTTCGATGTTCAATTCGTTCATGATCTTTACATTCTTGTCGAACTGTTCCATTGTAGGTCCGACAGGATCATAGACATTGAATTTTGTTTTTACCAATGGATGGTCAATACCAACGGCGAAGTCTACATAAACGTCATTTAAGATAAGCCGGGGTAATTGGGCTGATAGTCTGTAACTCAGAATAATTGCTCCCAGAGCAAGGAATAGCTTTCTCATAAATCTTATTGGTTATTTTTCTTCAGCCATTTTTCGAAAAACAATGTCATTGCAGGATCGGTGATGTCAAGGTTATCCATATAGGCTACTCCATGTTTACCTTCATCAATTCGGATGTAATTGATGGGAGCACCAGCTTTCTTCATCTTCTCAACAAATAAATCAACCGTTCTAACATCAACGGCCTCGTCCTTTGTACCGTGTATCAAGAGCATTGGGGGGACTTTTGCAGAGATATGTCCGACAGGCCACCATGCAGGCTTGTTCCAATCCATAAGGTTCTTACTTGGTTCGACCGGAGTGGAGCCACCAATCACTGCGTTGAGATGACTTGAATAATCGCTCCATCCGCCATCGCCTTCCAACCCATCGGCGGGATTTGTCATGGCAAGCATCAGAACGATATGCGCTCCTGCGGAATGACCATACGCTCCGATTCGTTCGCTATCGACGTTGTATTCTTTAGCGTGTGCCCGCAGCCACCGCACTGCACACTTTACATCTTCGACACAAGTTGGAAATGGAGCTTCGCCCGTAAGGCGATATTCAACCGATAAAGTGACGTATCCCTGAAAAGCATAATTTATAAGGAGCCTTCTGTACACGGCAACTTCTTTTGATCCCGCTCGCCATCCGCCACCATGAACAATTACGATGGCTGGAAGTAACTTTCCCTGATCGAAATTCTGAGGCATCGCCATATCTAATTTACATGAGGTGCATCCTTTCCGATAGGAGATATTATCAACGACAGTAATTTTCCTGAGGGAGTCCTCACTATCTGAAGAGGATGCTGACTCTGGTTGCTTCTTTTGATCGCAAGCAAAGATCACTGTGAGGGTGAACAGTACTGATGCGATTGAATAGATTTTATTCATTATGAGTTATTTAAAAAGGAGTGGAGCTGTCATTTCAATATAATCGCGAACGTTCATCCAGGTATGACCACCTTCTGAATAGCGTGATGTGTATTTGATTTTCTTTTCATCAAAGGCCGCGGTAATATCAAGAGCCGGTTGGTAAAGAAAATCGGACTTACCAACACTTACCCACAATAGTTTTAGATTAGCATTTAACTCATTGGCCGGTGCGTATAGATTTTTAAAGCTATCATCAAACTCTTTTTTCCAAACGGCAGGAGCGAAGGCACACACGTAACTGAAAGTTTTCGGATTGGCTAAGCCAGCGGCCAGTGTTTGACGACCGCCTAACGAGAAACCTGCAATAGCCCGATTTGCTGCATTGGCTGTAACTCTGTAGTTGCTTTCGGTGAATGGAATTATTTCGTTCATTATTTCTTTGCGAAACAAATCGGTATTCAGATGATCAATCTTGACACTCTTATCCTTTTTAAACAAAGCGGGATAAGGGTTTGCATAAGGCATTGCGATAATCATTGGTTTGGCTTTGCCCTGAGCAATCAAATTATCCATGATTACATTAATGTGCCCGACTTTTACCCATGTGTCTTCGGTGTCGGTCATTCCATGAATTAAATAGAGTACCGGGTATTTTGTGTTTGAATTCTTTTCGTAGCCTGGTGGAGTGTAGGTCACTAACTGCCTTGTGAGGCCAAGCGATTTGGAATTGTAATATCGCATTGTTACCAAGCCATGTGGAACATCCTGAATATCCTGAAGCGTTGCAGTTTTGGAAGGAACGTCGATCAAACTTCTTTTGAAGCGTTCATTTGGGAAAATATCAGGATTGCTCGGATCAGCAACGTTGACTCCATCAACAACAAAAAAATAGGGGTAAATGTCAGGTTCGATTGCGTTGATTGTCAAACTCCAGACACCCGTATCACCTCTTATCAACGATTGTTTTTCTTTGAGGAACTCAGCACTTATTTCTACTTTCTGTGCTTTAGGTCCATCGTATCGAAAAGTTACGGACCCATCGGCGTTGAACTCCGGTGATGTGATGGGGTTGCGCCTTTGTGCAAGGGAATTCAGGGGAGAGGTGAAATTGACGACAGTGAGGAGGAAAAGGATGTGGATGATGGGTTTCATTTGTGGTAGGAGTTAGGAGAGTCGCGAGTTAACGGTTATTTTTTATCGGCTGAGAGTTGGTTGAATAGGTCGGCGTCGAATTCTTTTAGTGCCATGATGCCAGTGAGATGATTGACGGTAACCCACGGGAGTGCCCCTTGATGTCGGGCGTGTCCGCGATAGGAAGTCATGCCCCAATGTTCTTGTTGCGCGCCAGGCTCGTAGTAATCGTAGAGACGACCAGGGAGTGCGAGCATGTTTTTTGAATTGTGTAGTTCAATTCTTGCGATGTCCAAATAGTGGGAATCGTTCGTGTACTTGTATAACCTGGCAAATTCATCAACGTCACCCGCCATCCATTGGTCCACACCGCCACTGTGACTATTTATTTTAGTTACACCAATTGTTGACACACCTTTTTTCCACTGCAGTGTTGCATTTGTTTCATCGACCGGCATGGGGATGTTCCATGCATAGATCCATGTTTCAGCAAAATCGGCTGCAGCCTTAGCGCGGTCCAGCCATTTTGGTTCTTTGGTTAATTCATATAGGGCGAGATATCCTTCAAGTGACAACGTGGAAGCTTCTTTGTCAAGAATGTTGTTGTTATCCAACGTGCCTCCGATATAAAGCTCTTTGGAATGAAATTCTTTCCAGATAAATTCTCCTGCACGTTTAGCGGCTGACACAAATGGATCTGTGCCTTCGGCTGTCCAGAAGGCTTCTCGTTTTGATACTTCGCCAAGCTTGCATAAGAAGGCCATCACATTGTAGGAATTGGCGAATGATTTATCATATACTACGCCCGTGCCCGGATACCATGATCGCGGGAATCTGCCATCATCATTTTCATTTTTCAAAAGCCACTCGCCAAATTCAGCGCACCATCTAAACCAATTGTAATGCGTATTGCCGCGTGATTGTTCCCATTGATATGCCTTCAGTACCCAACGCATATCATCGGTGAATTCACGCAAGTAGAGCCTTCCGTTGCAACAAGGCACGTGATTAGGGGCAGGGTTAGTCATTGTCGGTTTGCCCGTCTCAATATTAAAACCTGTTCCACCAGGTGGCGCAACCTGAACGTATCGAACAAACGAGCTGATGATATCCAATGCGATTTGCCTGTACTTTTTGTTTTCAGGAGAATTATCTTCGTAAGAGATTTGAAGAAGTAGCGCTGCACCTTCAAGGTTCTTGCCAACAAATCCCATAACGGCATCGCGGTCGCGCAATCCTGCATCTCCAAAGTTTTCACCCGTTATCATCGAAGTCCAGAACGGAATTCCGGTGCGATCTCCACTTGTCAATACCAAACCGGCAAGATGAGTTGCAAGTGATTTCTTGACCACATTAATATCGTAGTGATTGAATGCCGGATTCAGAACTTTCCATCCCCATCGCCATGAATTCCTGTAAAACTCATGAAGCGTTTCATTCTGACCGAATCGAAAAGAAAGTTCGTAGGATTGAGTTAATCGATTTTTGAAAGGATGATACCGCTGCCGACCTCGTTTGTTTCCAGGGAACCAGTAGCCCAATTCAATCCCAGGATTTTGTTCGACAAAACCAAATGCACCAAATTGTATTCGTTCATCAATCAGTGTCCGACCCTTGCTATCTTGTGTGTCGTCGGATATTGTGTTGGCATCGGGTTTATGATTGAATAGTGCCATTGATGTTCCATCCCTGAATGACAGACCAGCAATGGGAATTGGAAAAGCATCTTCACGTTCTTCGATTCTCCCTGAATTGTAATTATTTGTTCCGGCAGGCGCACCATCGAACAGATATCCCGGAGTAATGGCCTGATATTCCGATCGGCCATAAATTGTTCCCGGCATAAAGAGATCGACATCCGGGAATTTGTAATTGTTAAGGGTTGAAAAAGATACCTTGGAATAGAACCCGCCCGCGCCATTTCCAGAGACAGTTAACTGCCTCTTTATTTTGAGGATATTTTCAGTGATCGTCCATTCATCAGTAACGTGGAGTGTCACTCCTTCCATAGGACTTATATCGCCCTTTCCAACAAAGCCATTTGTACTTTTGTCAATCGAGTTGTAACCACTGCCGAGCTCACGACTTTTCATTTCGGAGACGTATTGAAATATTTTTATCGGTTGTGGCTGTTGAACGGAAGCCCCGCCCGGATTCGCAATTTCCACTCCCCATTGCGTACCAATTTTAACTGCTGAAATTTTTCCTCCCGATCTAAGTGAGCCAAGTTCTATTCTGTTTGGCTCTTGCTGAGACTGACTATAAAATGGAACTATAATTGCAATGACAGCAAGCACCCATTTCGTGTTAAATCGGATGGAGATTTTCATTTGTATTTGATTTAGGTGGAAGCGTTATTGCAAAAAGAATTTGGAGGACTTGATGTTCATTTGTTTCTTATTACCATTAGGCACTGGTACGAGTTGTAGAATTTCTCTTCCAATTGAATCGATGGGTATCATTGTCTGACTGTATCCGCCAGGGATTCCGCCGCCGGTGTTATAAGAGATAGGTGCATCAATGTGAATCCATTCACCTTCTCCTAAATTTCTGTTGATCAAGTATCCGTTTCCTTTTTCTGTTCCATTCACATTGAGTGCCATCCCTGAAACGATGATGGTTCCATTTTCTCCACCATAAGGAGACCATATAACATAAGGGGTTGATCTGAGGAAATTCCCTTCTTTATTCATCACACGTTTTCCTAAGTCTGCAGGATCACCCCAGTTATCGCCATCATCGGATAGTTTGAAGTGCACGGGAATTCCTTCCACACCAACCAATTCAAACACCATTATATACTTACCATTGGGAAGAGGAGCAACGACTGCCATTCCAGGCCTCGTTTTGCCATCAGCCACCGCTACATCAAAAACTTCTTTGCCCCAAGTCTTTCCACCATCTTCGGACACTTTGTGTGATAATATCTGATCAAGCTTTTTGTCTTCGTAGCGTTCATCAGAATAGTAGGCAATCAGCTTTCCGGATTTATCGAGACCTAAAAAAGGTTCCCATACTGGAGTTTCACCTTTGTTGGGATAGATAGCGCGACCTCCTTTAATAATAGAACTGAGGAATTCCCAACTCTTTCCACCATCCCGACTCGCGTAGACCAATAATTCTGTGGAAGAATAATCAGATGGAATAGAATTGCCAGCACAGATAATGGTGCCAGCAGGCAATTCTCCAACTTGCTGAGGAAGTTCGAAAATATGAGGTTGATAGCGCATTCCGAATTTGTTTTTGGTATCCTCAACCTCTGATAATAAACTCCAGGTCTCGCCATTATCAGTACTGCGATAAATAGGGAAGGATGGTTCACGATTCATATAATGCTCGAAGGTTGCCAACAGGTATCCTTCCGAACCCTTATGTTTCTTTATTTTGATCACGCGCGGATACATGGCGCCCACACCCGGTGCATTGCCTTGGGTGGCAAAGAGAGTTTTAATGGCTGGACCGGTGTTTATTTTTTCTTTTTCATTTTCTGATTTACTCTTCGCGCAACTTACCAGGAGTATCGTTGTTCCAACTATTAAGATTGATGTGTAATTGGAAAATCTTCTTAAGTGTATCATAGAAAGTATTAGTTAAGATTAAAAGAGAACAGGTTTACCGTTGTGGGTGAAATCGTGAGCTCTCCATTAAAATTGGTCAGCGTTGTCTCATTCAAAGTGATTGGAAACCCTTCGCCAACTTTATTTTCGATTTCGATTCCTGATCCCGCAATTGTTCGTTGAGAGATTTTCATTGGAAACTTGCCACCCAGCAGAGATAGTTTCAGATTTTGAGGAGCATAAGTTGCGTTGATAACAGACACAGTAAGTTTTTTGCCATCGGCACTGACCGCAGCCATGATATCAAGAGGATACGTGTTACTGCCAGAAGTCTTTTCAGGTTTGTCGACACCGACGGTGCCTTTTACTTCCTTCTGTGGGCTATTCCCATTGACTTGTACCGGTATGCTTTCAAAGTTATTTGCATACAACTTGAAGACCAGCCCAATACCTTTAAATCCTGATTCTGTTCCATTATACGTCAGTGCACAAGGAGCGCATGTGTATGCTGACATCTTAAATAACTCTGTGTGCCTGAATATTTCATTCAGCACAGTAGCTGTTCCCAACACTCCATGCAATCCTCTTTTTCCGGATACCCACTCGTCCCATACTAATTTTATATCACTGTTTTTTAGCCATGGCATTCGTTGTTCATAAACTTTCCAGGCTTCCCAGGTTCCTTTTACGCGATTAGCAGGTCGCCTTACCTCATCAATAAAAGGATCAGTTACCTTAATGAATTCCTGTTTATCTGCGTCAAAATAATGATCAGGCAATGGATAGATGTGTTCGGATATGTAGTTAAAATATTGAGAGGAATTCTTCAGCAATCCTCCAGACCAATCGTAACGCGATCCGAAGGCAATGGGCCTCTTTGGAACATTTTGTGTCTCTACAAGATCATGAAAGTGGCGGAGGATAGTATTCATCTCATAAGGCGATGCGCCGGAAGCAACCAGAATAATATCCGGATCTACTCTCCGCATGCGTTTCGCAAAGAGGTTGTGCTTAATTACATAGTGATCGAGTGACATGTGACCCAACTGCCACTGACCGTACATTTCATTTCCAATTCCCCACCATTTTACTTTGAACGGTTCAGGATGGCCATTTTTTGTCCGCCAACTTCCCATGGGAGAGTCCTTTGCTCCATTTACATACTCTACCCATTGGGCGGCGGAGTAAGCATCACCAAAGCCAGAGTTAACTCCAATATTCGGTTCAGCACCGACCAGACGGCACAGATTTAAGAACTCATGCGTGCCGATATCATTTTGCTCAACAACAGTCCATGCGAAATCATACTTTGGTGCTCGCTGATCGCGATCGCCAATTCCATCTCTCCATTCATATCCTGAAGAAAAGTTTCCGCCCCATCGGAACATGGTTACTCTCATTTGCTTGAGCAAGTCGATCAGATCAGGGCGGAAGCCATCGATATTGTCTGCAGGCATGAGCGAGACGGCGCCAACTAAGAAGGATCCGGTTCCTGTCCCTGTTATTTCAATACGGCCATCCTTCGAATCCAAAATGGGTGAGAAACTGAAATTGTATTTTTGATATTCAGACGATAGTTTATCGAAGGTGATTGATTGCCGGTCGGTTGGTTTTGGTCCCCAGACCAATGCCACCTCCACAGCAGTTCCGGGCGTTCCTGACTCTGAAGTTGTCGAAGCTAAAACTATCCGGCCTTCGTATTTTTTTCCTTTTATCAATGGCAAGCCGGATTGCTGAATACCATTCTTGTTTTTGCTGTCGACCAGGATGCGGGGGGTATGGTCACCAACATATGTATTTTTATATTCGGGCACTACTGAAGTTTCTGAAGCTATTGGTTTCCATCGCCCGAGAATACCGGCACGTTTGTTAACCGGTTTAAGGGTATCGGCGTTATTAACCGGATAGAAGAATTTTCGGTCACCAATCATTTCAGCCCAAAGTCCTCCTTCAAACCAATTGAATAAGTTTTCAATGAAGTGGCCATATAGCAGGTCATCGATTTTCGGTCCTTGTTGAGTAAGGTCGATTGATGCTTCCACTTTCATGGAAGGTATTTCATCCGGTTTAGTTTGGGCAGAAAGGCAAAGCCTGAAAGTAAGCAGGATAAAAACCAAACAGATGCGAAGGGTAGGGCGGTGGGGGGAATTCATAGTGATCAGGTGTTAGTGTACAGTTATAAATGTAAATGGAACACTTACAAAATGCCAACATTATTTGACCGGCTTTCAATAATAAATGTTAAACACACAGTTATCTTATGGAAAAGACAGAATTTTGGGTTTAAGCGGTCAGTAGGATGCCCATATTATTCGCTCGATCTTATTAAAAAAGCTGAGCTTCGACCCTGGTTTTAGCAGGTCAAAGATTTCACTAAATAATATAAGTGTATTCAATACATTTTATTCCATAATAAGCACTAAATTGGAGCCCACAATAATTTAATCACCTATGACCAGAAGTTTAATATGTGCTTTGTCCCTGATTTTGGCACTTCAACTAAACGCCCAAAATCAGATCATTCTTCATGCCGATTTAGGAAAAACTAAAATCAACAAACACATCTACGGCCACTTTTCAGAACATTTAGGCAAATGCATTTATGGTGGATTTTATGTTGGGGAGAACAACACTAAAATTGCTAATACTAATGGCGTTCGCTTAGATGTAGTAGATGCCTTGAAAAAATTAAAAGTTCCGAACCTGCGTTGGCCGGGAGGCTGCTTTGCTGATACTTATCACTGGAAAGATGGAATAGGTCCAAAAGATAAGCGGCCAAAAATGGTTAATGTTTGGTGGGGCGGAGTAACTGAAGATAACAGTTTTGGAACACACGATTTTCTTAACATGTGTGAATTGATAGGGGCGGAACCTTATCTCGCTGCCAATGTTGGAAGCGGAACGGTGCAAGAGTTTACCCAATGGATTCAGTATGTAAATTTTGATGGCGAAAGCCCCATGTCGAAAGTGCGTCTTGAAAATGGTAGGGAGAAAGCATGGAACGTTAAGTTCTGGGGGGTGGGCAACGAAGCGTGGGGCTGCGGTGGCAATATGAAAGTCGAGCATTATGCTGATATCTACAGACAGTACGCCACGTTTATGACAGACTGGTCGAATACGAGTAAAATATTCAGGATAGCAAGTGGTGCTAACGAGGCTGATTATCATTGGACAGAAGTGTTGATGCGTGATATTCCGCATAACATTTTGGATGGCGTTGCTTTGCATCATTACTCCACCGTACTGTGGACGAATAAAGGATCATCGACAGACTTTAATGAAGGGCAATATTTTGCCACTTTGAAATCCGCGATTTGGATGGATGAATTAGTGACTCGTCATTCTACTATTATGGATCGTTACGATCCTGAGAAAAAAATAGCTTTGGTGGTGGATGAGTGGGGCGGGTGGTACAACGTAGAGCCCGGAACAAATCCCGGATTTCTTTACCAGCAAAATACCATGCGCGATGCCATGATTGCGGGGGTGACACTGAACATTTTTAATAATCACAGCGAACGCGTGCGTATGGCTAACCTTGCACAGACTATCAACGTGTTGCAAGCGGTCATACTCACCAACGAAGAAAAGATGATTTTGACTCCTACGTATCATGTCATGGAAATGTATAACGTGCATCAGGATGCAACGTTATTGCCTATCGATCTAAAAAGTAATGACTACCAATTCGAAGGCAAGTCATTGCCGGCCGTTTCTGCGTCAGCATCAAGAGATCAGAATGGGGCAACTCATGTTTCACTCGTGAACATTGATGCTAAAAATTCTCAAGAGATTACTATCGATTTACGAGGTGAAAAGTTTACTTCTGTTACAGGAAGGATACTAACTTCAAAGAGTCTACAAGACCATAATACCTTTGAAGCAGCTAATACAATAAAGCCAGAGGTATTTAAAGGAGCAACCCTTAGCTCTAATTTAAAATTAAAGCTGCCTCCATTTTGTGTTGTTGTGTTGGAACTGAAATAATTTGATTTGATGAGCATGTTGGTTGTGAGAGGGAAAAACAGAGTTTGCTATCCGTTCGCTATTTTACTTTTTAGCCTTTCTATTTTTATTTCCTGCTCGAAGTCGAATGATCCGTCAACTCCATCTTCGCCCATAACGCCAACCAGTCCAACTCCTTTTGATATTAATCAAATCACCGATACATATCCCCAACTGACTTCATTTGATTTGCATGCTTCATGGGGCCCCTATAATACACATGATCCTTCAATAATAAATAACGGAGATTATTATTATTGTTTTAGCACCGATGTCGGGTATGGCATAACTGTTCCTCCAGGCATTCAGATACGGAGGTCTAAAGATCTTGTTGAATGGGACTTTATGGGATGGGCCTTCAATGGGTTGCCGACTGCGGGTGCTAATTTTATTAGTCAAAACGGAGGGACGCCCAATAACAGTTTGTGGGCTCCTTATATCATGAAAGTTGGAACTGAATACAGGTTGTATTATTCATTAGCGTCCAATCAACCTCGATTGAGTGTCATTGGATTGGCAACCGCTGCCTCGCCGCTTGGCCCCTGGACAGAAAAAGGATTGGTGGTAAAATCATATAACAATAATTTTGTTCAGACAAATGCCATCGACCCAACGGTGGTTGTTACACCCACAGGTGATCATTGGATGTATTATGGATCTGCCTGGGATGGTATATATATTTTGTCCTTAGATCCTGCGACAGGGCTTGCGAAACAATCAGCAGACATTGGAAAAAGAGTTTCTCAACGCGGTTCGACCGGAGGCAAAATAAATGGCAACATTGAAGGGCCGGAGATTATTTATAATTCGGCATTAAAGAAATATTATTTATTCATAGCGTATGATTGGCTTGAAACGAAATATAATGTTCGCGTTGGGCGTTCCGATTCGCCTGAAGGTCCTTTTTTAGATTTTAATGGTGATGATATCAACATTGAGGAAGACCATGGTCCCATGATCATTGCGCCTTATCAATTTGAGGGCCATGGCGGATGGCAGGGGACTTCACATTGCTCAGTATTTCAGAATGCAGGACAATATTATATCGCTCATCAGGGAAGACCTGGAGTTGACTTCTATTATATGGTACTGCATGTGAGAGAACTATTTTGGACTAAAGATGGATGGCCCATTGCATCTCCAGAAAGATACGCTGCAACGGAGCAAACTGCTATTGCTCAATCTGAATTAGTCGGAACATGGGAACGAATATCACTGGGATACACGGTTGTGCCAGGATACAAAGCGGAACAGATTTCTCCGAATTTTCAGATTGCGGCAGATTATACGTTAGCAGCCGATGGTACTGTTAATAGTGATGCGAATACAACATGGTCTTATCATTTGCCATGGATTCACATTAA
>Ga0207112_1076_pt1 | contig 25890 bp, 30 predicted proteins | sample Alteio_BWMinHeat_72_FD_153549 | JGI IMG/M metagenome (GOLD analysis project Ga0207112, IMG submission 153549) | Enriched cells from forest soil in Barre Woods Harvard Forest LTER site, Petersham, Massachusetts, United States -... | ecosystem: Environmental > Terrestrial > Soil > Temperate forest >...
AGCCGCAGTTGCTCCGAGCGAAGACGGAGCGACGGAGACCGTGAAGGTAGAGCCCAGCGGTGTGGCCGGGTCAACGTTGCAGGTAACCGCGACAGTCGTGTCTGTTCCTGCCGCGATGGTAACCGGATTGGTGAGCGCGAAGCTCATGACCGTGCCGTTCTGTACCGGAGCAGTCGTGTTGAGTGTGCCGCCGAGGTTGTTGATGCTGCGCAATTGGCAGTTGGAGAGCTGCGCGGTCGATGCGCCGTTGGCGGTGATGGTTACCGGAACGTTCGCGAGGTTGATGTTACCCCCCGAGTGCGTCGCATCGAGCGAGATGAGCGCAAAGATATCGTTGGTGCCGCCCTGCACTGCTGTAGCCGGCGTAATGACGTTCACGTTGAGCGCGTTGGTCAAGAGCGGTGAGCCCGCTACGAACTCATACATGGCGCCCGAAGAGACGCCGTTGGCGACGGTGCAGCGTATGGTGTACGTCTGCGGAGCCGTGCCCGACGAGCCGCCCGCTACCACTCCACTGTTGAAGGTGAATGTGTTGGTGCCCGCGACCGGTGAGAATGCGCTGCCTACCGAGACGCCGCTCGCGTTCGATACCTGACAAGACGAGAGGTCGGACGCCGTCGCTCCACCCGCTGTCGTGAGCGTGAGCGGAATCGAAAGGAGGCCTGCTCCCTGCGTGTCACCTGTGATGGTAAATGTCCCGAGTGCGACGTTGGCGCCCGGAGCGACTACCGTGATGTTCGGATTCGAGGTGACGGTGACACCGTTGGTGCCTGCCACCTGCGCGAACGCGATGCCGCCGACGAGAAGTGCCGCCGCAACGACTGCCGCTGTAAATGTAAACTTCTTCATAAATAATTGTGTTGGATAAACTTATAAACACAGGACAAGCCCGTGTGTATACAAGTAGACACTAGTGAGTATTAAAGCATCATGAAGAAGCGACGGCCCCGCTAAAAGCGGGGCCGTCGCAACAAACCTATCCGGCGGATTACATCATCGAACCCGAACCGCACACTTTGCAGTTCTTCTTGTGCATGACTACTTCATAGACTGCCGAGAGACCGACCAAGATGTAGACGATGCCTTCGACTGTCGGCCACGAGCCGAGAATCATGTGGACGACGTTCCAGTCTGCGCCGCCGCCGACTACCCATCCGAGTCCTACGAGTCCCCAGTTGAGGCCTCCTATCATGACCAGTATCCAGGCGACCATGTGTGTTGCTTTCATATTTTTGAGAGAAAAGGTTGGTTGATAAAATCGACCCCTTAATAGCGTGCCTACCAGTATCCCTCCGCCCCCAAAAACGCGCAATGCGGCTATCCACCGCTCCCTATTCGCGTATACTTATAGGCATTATAGGGGTCTAATGCAATATATACACGTATGGTTCCGATTAATTATCTGGCAGTCATCGTTGGGGCGGCGATTATGATGGTCTTGGGCGGTTTGTGGTACGGCCCGCTCTTCGGCAAGCCGTGGATTGCACTCATGGGCTTTGACCCGCAGAAAGTCGCCGACATGCAGAAGCAAGGAATGGGCGCTATGTGGAAGAGTTACTCACTGATGGCGCTTGGCGCTCTCGTCATGAGCTTCATCCTCGCGCACGCGGTAATTTTTGCGAACGCCTACCTCGGCACCTCCGGTATCTCGAGCGGACTCATGACGGGCTTCATGAGCTGGATTGGATTCGTGGTACCCGTATCGCTCGGCACGGTGCTCTGGGAGAACAAGCCGTGGAAATTGTGGTTCATTAACTCCGGCTACTACTTCGTCGGTCTTTTGATTGTCGGCGCCCTGCTTGCGGTGTGGATGTGAGATTTTGCTTTTGACGTAACCCAAGTGGCCGCCCTTCGGGCGGCCACTTCTTTTCTTTACCGCGAAGGCAGAGAGCTATTTTTCCGTCTTCGCAGGCCCGACGGGGCCGAGACCGAGCGCTGGCAGAGCACTGCCAGATAGCGACGGAAAAATAGCTGGCTGCCGGAGCTTCTACTCCCCTTCGTGCTTCGCCTTCTCAGCCTCGTACACACGTTCGCGCAATTCGGTGGTAGAAAATCCGTGGTCGCGGGTGTTGTAGTAGACAGGCACCGGCAAGTCGCGGCCGGTATAGGGCCTCTCTTTGTATTCGACTCCTAGAATGCGCACGTCGATGCCGAGCGGGTTCTCGGTGAGTATTTTTAGCAGGTCAGCCTCCGTGTCGTAGGTAACTATCTCGTCGATGTATTTGATGCCCTGCAGAATTATCATGCGTTCCTTCACGGACATGACCGGCTTGTTCTTGATGTGCGGACGGTCAATGGTCGGGTCCGTATGTAACCCAACGATGAGATACTCGCATTGCTCTTTAGCTTCCTGGAACATAAGCATGTGCCCCGCGTGACAGAGGTCGAAGGCGCCTGCAGTAAATCCTACTTTCTTCCCTTCACGCATACTTAATTTTCCAAATCATAGCATGGGTTGGCGTCTCCACTCACTAGGCGTATAGTTGCCGTATGAATACTCTACTCACTGTTTTAGGTATCGTTATCGTGTATCTCCTCATTTGTTTGCGCGTGTTGCGCCAATACGAGCGCGGCGTCGTTTTTACGCTCGGTAAATTTACCGGCATCCGTGAGCCGGGACTCAAGTTCGTCTTCGTCCCCTTCCAGGGCATGACGCGCGTATCTCTGCGCACGGTCACGATGATGATTCCCGCCCAAAGAATAATCACCAAAGACAACGTCTCGATAGACATCGCCGCGGTCGCCTACTATCACGTCTCCGACCCGGAGAAATCCGTCATTCAGATAGAGAACGTTGAGAGCGCCATCAATCAGATTTCACAAACCACCGTCCGCAACGTCGTGGGCCGTTTCTCGCTCGACCAGCTCTTGGCCGACACCGCATCTATTAATGAGCAGATAAAGACAGTCATCGATACCCACACCGAGCCGTGGGGTGTGGAGGTAACGGCCGTAGAAATCAAAGACATTCAACTCCCCGACAACATGCAGCGCGCAATGGCCAAGGAAGCGGAGGCCGAGCGTGAGCGCCGCGCCAAAATCGTCGCGGCCGAAGGCGAATTCCAGGCTGCAGTAAAACTCGGCGAAGCCGCCGACATCATGACGGCGCACCCCGTCGCCCTCCAGCTGCGCACCCTCCAGACGATGGCCGAAATCGCCACCGAGAAAAACTCGACCATTATCTTCCCTGCGCAATTTATGACCACGGTAGAAGAAGCGTTCAAAACCCTCAAGCGCGATTCGATTGCGAAATAGGTCCTCATGACCGACATTATCACCGTTCTCGCTAACCTCGCGCTTACCCTCTCGTTCGTCGTCGCGCTCATATTCGGCATTGTTCAAGTCCGTGCCGCCGCACGTGACCGCCGCGAGCGCCTCGCTCTTGATGCACTGCGTAACTTCCAGAGCCGCGAATTTGCCGAGCTGTTGCACTTCGTTACCTCGCACAAGCTCCCCCAGAGCCGCGCGGAAATGGACGCGCTTCCCGAAGAAGAACAAATCACCTTTATTCAACTCTCTCAAACAATGGAAGCACTCGGCCTGCAGGTCGCGGGAAACCTTATAGATATCGGCTTGATAGACAGAACGCTTGGTTCGTTCGTGGCAACAGCGTGGGAGAAATACAAGCCGGTAATTACGAATATGCGCGTGACGACGTCGGACCCATATCTGGGCGAATATTTTCAATGGCTGGCCGAACGAATCGAAAAAGAAATGCGGGAAAACCCCCGCGAGCCGTTCTACAAGAATTCGAAGTAGTTTTGACATTGGCGGACAAAAGGGATTGAATAGAGTCCGATACTGAATCACTGTTCCACCGAACCCAAGGAGGCAGACATGCCCCGTTGCTTGATGTTGAGTATGCAACCCGACCGGACTGCTATCGCGGGTCTCATACGTACTCTCGGAATTGAAGTTGCGGAAACGGACGACCGCCACATGGTGATAGCTGAAATCGCCGTCCGTAAATGGGATGCGGTTATGGTCGAATCCGTGCTGCCGAAGCAAAGCGGACAGGACTTTATAAAAACCGTGAGTGAACTCAAGACTTCCTGCCGGAAGTTCATTCTGCTCTGCGACAGATACGATGAGTTCCCCGAAATTTACTTTTCTGTGTTCGGAATTACAGGAGTAATGCCCCGACCGCTGAACAGTGTTCAAAAACTGAAGGCAATCCTGCACACCTACAGAATCATCTGAGCCAGGGGCGAAGATGTGGACACAAAAAAGAGGCGGCATCGCTATCGCGATGCCGCCTGAATCTTTTGAGAAAATCTTCTATTCCTGCTACAATTCCCTCATGAAAACGGCTCTGCTTGCCAGTTTTGAGAAAGATGCAGCGCTGCTGCGCTTGGGGAAAATGCTTACGGGGGCGGGGTGGAGCTTGATGGGCTCGGCCGGGACGGCTAAGTATTTGAATGACAATGACGTGATTTGCCGCGATGTGGCGGAAATTGTCGGTGCACCTATTCTCGGGCACCGGGTAGTTACTCTTTCACGCGAACTGCACGCGGGATTGCTCTCGACCGATGCGGATGCGGCGGAACTGGAGAAGCTCGGCGTGCCGCGGATTGATTTGGTCTATGTGACGCTCTATCCGCTCGAAAAAGTTATTGCCGACGGCGGTTCGGCTGCGGAAGTTATTGAAAAGACAGATATCGGCGGGCCGACGCTGCTTCGTGCGGCCGCCAAGGGCGGCCGCATTGTGCTTTCTTCGCCCACGCAGCTCGAAGAATTCGAGACTAAGCTCGCGAACGGCACGTTCGACGAAAAATATCGCATTTCGCTCGCCGCAGCTGCCGAGCGGCGCGTCGCCGATTACGTTTCCACATCCGCTTCATACTGGGAACAAGAGTGATGTGATATAGTTCGCACCTATTCATCACTGTATTTTGTAAAGTTATGCAAGAAACAAATCTCTACACCGTTACCATTCCCGTCATGGCCAAATCCCTCGGCGCACTCGACAAAATCCTCGATAAGGTGACCGAACACGCCGCAACCAAAGCAACCGAACGCCAGCCCGTGGGTATGCGCGCCGAAGCGCTTCTCCAGAGCCGACTCGTGTTTGACCAGTTCCCTTTCGTGATGCAGGTCCAAGTCGCCTGCGACAACGCCAAAGGCCTCGCCGCGCGCCTCTCAGGAGTTGAAGCGCCCAAATTTGAGGACAACGAGAAGACCGTCGCTGAATTAAAGACCCGCATCGAAAAAACACTCGCGTTTCTCAACACCATCAAGCCCGAACAAATCATCGGCAAGGAGGACGTCAAGATTGCGCTTCCCTACTGGGGCGGCAAGCACGTCACCGGCTTCGAGTACGTAACGCAGCAGGCGCTTCCCAACTTTTTCTTCCACGTCACGACGGCCTACTCCATCTTGCGCACCAACGGCGTGGTAATCGGCAAATCTGACTACATCGGCGGCGTACCGCTCAAAGACTAACAATGCACAACAATTTACCTTTACACTTCTTCTTCGACCTCGACAATACGCTCACGCCGAGCAAGTCGCTCATCGAGCCCGCGCACGTACCTATTCTGAAAAAGCTCGCTGAGCGTGCAGATGTGATTGTAGTCTCCGGTCACGGTGAAGCCGATATCCGCAGCCATCTCACCGAAGAGCTGCACGGTTCCTTCTACGCGCTGGGGCAGAACGGCAACCGCGCGGTTACCAAAGACGGTACCATTCTCTGGAATCATTCGCTCAATGCCGGGCAGCGTGAGGCGACGCTTGCCTTCATCGCCAAAGCCCGCGCCTTTCTCAACTACAAGGTGAAGGATGAGAATGACATCATCGAAGACCGCGATTCTCAGATTGCCTTCTCGCTCATAGGGCACCACGAAGATAAGGCCAAGAAAGACGCGTTCGACCCGCGCCACGAGATACGCTTCAAACTGTTGAGCGACCTTGCCGCGGATGTTGAGGCTTTGAACAAGGCAGGAGTAGAAGTACGTATCGGCGGCACCACCAATCTGGATTTCTTCGAGTACGGCAAGAACAAAGGCTACAACATTGCCGAATTTCTGAAAACGATGCAGTGGAACAAAGACGACTGCCTCTACATCGGCGACGCCCTTTTTCCGGGCGGCAACGACGAGACGGTGGTCGGCGTCATTCCGACCCATGCCGTGCAGGATTACAACGAGACGTACGCGTATCTCGAAAAAGTGTTATCATAGCCCGTCATATGTCCGTGCCCGCACTCAAAATAGAAAACCTCACCAAAACCTACGGCAACGGCGTCGTCGCACTCAAGGGCGTATCGCTCGAAATTCCCGAAGGCGACTTTTTTGCGCTGCTTGGGCCCAACGGCGCGGGCAAGACCACCATCATCGGCATTACCGCGGGATTGGTGAACAAAACGGCAGGCAACGTATCGGTCTTCGGGCATGATATCGATTCTGACACCGAGGTCGCCAAAATGCAGATAGGGCTTGTCGGCCAAGAGCTAAACTTCAACCCTTTTGAGAAGCCGCTCGACATCGTGGTCAATCAAGCCGGCTACTACGGCATTCCGCGCTCAGCCGCCATTCCACGCGCGGAAAAAATCCTCACCGACCTCGGGCTCGGCGAAAAAATGGACAAAGCCGCAATGTCGCTCTCGGGCGGCATGAAGCGCCGCCTCATGATTGCCCGTGCGCTCGTGAACGAGCCCAAATTCCTTATCCTCGACGAGCCGACCGCGGGTGTCGACGTAGAGCTGCGCCGCAGCATGTGGGATTATCTCACCGGTCTCAGCAAGCGCGGCCTCACCATCCTTCTCACCACCCACTATCTGGAGGAAGCCGAACAGCTGTGTAAGCACGTTGCTATCATCAACCACGGCGAAATCATCGAACACGGCTCGATGCAGGATGTCCTCGCCAAGCATCACCCGGGCGAACACGGCACCGACGGCTACCGCGGCGGCAAACTCGAAGAAGTCTTTTTGAAACTAACCTCCGAAAAATAATATGTCGCCCGCACAACTCTGGACCAGCTACTACACGATGCTCCGCAAGGATATCGTGCGCCTCTTCCGCATCTGGGTACAGACATTCTTGCCGAGTGTCATTACCTCGTGCCTCTACTTCCTGATTTTCGGCACCGTACTCGGTTCGCGTATCGGCACCATGCAGGGCGTGAGCTACATGAGCTTCGTCGTGCCCGGTCTCGTCATGCTCGCGATAGTTACTAACGCGTATTCAAATACCTCATTCACCTTCTTCCAGTCTAAATTCTTCGCGCGCTCCATCGACGAGCTGCTCGTCTCACCCACACCGCCGTGGTTGCTTATCAGCGGCTTCGTCTCCGGCGGCGTCGTGCGCGGCATTCTTGTCGGCGGCCTTGTCATGGCAATATCGATATTCTTTACGGGATTGCACCTCTCACTTTTCAACGGTGCAGTCATTCTGCTCTTTGCGGTTCTCACAGCGCTCGTATTTGCTCTCGCAGGGTTGGTCAACGGCGTGTACGCAAAAAGCATCGACGCAATCAACATCGTACCGACATTTGTCCTCACCCCACTCACCTATCTCGGCGGTGTCTTTTATTCCGTCCACTCGCTCCCGCAGGCCGCGCAGTATGTGACATACGTCAATCCGATTTTTTATCTTATCAACGGTTTCCGCTACGGATTCCTCGGTGTCGCCGACATCCCGGTGTGGATTTCGCTCGCCGTGCTCACCGGCATCATTGCGGTCCTTATCGCCATCAACTGGTACCTCATCCGTACGGGATTGGGATTGAAGCAATAAATTTTATATGCCTCAACAACACACAGCCCGCCTATAGGCGGGCTGTGTAAAATCGCGAAGCGATTTTATTGACTATTCGTCGTGAAGCTCTTGCCGAAGCCGTACTGGACGTTGCCCGCGGCATCCACCGACTGGCGGACGTAGAAGTACGTGTGGTTCGGAACAAGACCGGTCAGGGTGACCGACGCGTTCATGCCGAAGGTCGCGCTGGAGGCGTTCTGCGCCGTACCGAGGTAGAACGGCCATGTCGAAGCGTAGAGCACGCTGTTCTCAGACGGCTCGTTGGTCGACCACGTGATGGTCGCCGAGGTCGGTGTCGTCGTAACCGTCTCCGGTGTCATAATCGGAGCGGAAACGTCAACGTTTGTCGGGACAGGAGTCGTAGGAATTCCCTGTTGCTGCGATTCGATTTGCGCGAGGGTGAGCGGTCCGACGCGGCCGTAACCGGTTGAGACGCTGTCTCCCGAACAAACGATGTTATACGTGCACTGGAAACGCTCGACCGCCGCGGTGGTAAGCGGACCGTAAAATCCGGTCACCAGTCCTTCCGGATAGACCTTCGGATATGCGGCGAGGAATGTCTGCAACTGCGTTACCTGGTCGCCGGAAGCTCCCGGGTCAAGTGTCGCCACGACTTGCGCGTATGCAACGCCGGCCGATAAACAAAGAGCGATAAGGGCAGTGCCGATAGCGGCAATGCCGTATTTGATGCTAGTCATAGATGTATAGTTGACTGATAAATGCGAAAGAACGTCCCTTAATGAAGACGTTGAAAAAAATCCTCACTTACGCGACGTGTTCAGGCAAAATTCAGGTGCCGTGTGTCGTTATGCTGCGGCGATTTCAGCGGCCAAGCCGGTGTAGTTCTCGGGCCGGAGTGCTTTGAGCTTCTTTTTTACTTCTGTTGATACGTCGAGGTCGTCAATAAACTGCGCGAAATCCTCAATAGTTACTTTGCGACCGCGGGTGAGGGATTTCAGTTTTTCATACGGCACTTCGACGCCCTCTTTGCGCAAAACTGTCTGAAATGCTTCGGCGAGTACTTCCGGATGCGCCGTGAGCGCTTCGAGCATTGCCTCAGCGTTCACGCTTATTTTCGAGAGTCCCTTTGCGAGTGAGCGGTAGCCAATGAGTGAATACGCAAATGCCGTGCCAAAGCTGCGCTCTACCGTGCTGTCGGACAAGTCGCGCTGCAGGCGCGATATCGGAAGCTTCTGCGAGAAGTGCGTAAAGAGCGCGTTGGCGAGCCCAAAGTTGCCTTCCGCATTTTCGAAATCTATCGGATTGACCTTGTGCGGCATCGTCGATGAGCCTACTTCCCCTTCTTTGGGCTTCTGCGTGAGCCATCCGTCTGAAATGTAGCGCCAGGTGTCCTGCGAGAGGTCGATGAGAATCGTATTGATGCGGCGCATGTTGTCGGAGAGTTCCGCGTAGGTATCGTGCGGTTCTATCTGCGTCGTTGCCGGATTGAGTTCGACGCGGATTTGGTATCCGGCGTTGAGGCTTTCTATAAAATTCTTCGCAAAGCTCCGCCAGTCGATATCCGGCAGCGCCACCTGATGTGCGTTGTAATTGCCGGTTGCGCCGGCAAATTTAACCAATATCGAGCGCTCGCGCAGCTGCACGAGCTGGCGCGCGATGCGGCTCTCGAATACACGCATTTCTTTGCCATAGGTAGTCGGACTAGCGGATTGACCGTGAGTGCGCGCGAGCATTGGGGTTGCCGCGTGTTCTTTTGCCGCCTCCTCAAGAGTTTCCTGTATTTTTTCTATCGCAGGTTCGACTACGGCTTGCAGTGCTGAGCGCAGCATAAGGCCATAGGCGACGCTGTTGATGTCTTCGGAAGTAAGCGCGAAATGCGTCCATTCAGAAATATCTCTGAGAGTCGTATCGGCCAGGCGCTTTTTGATGTAGTACTCGACAGCCTTCACGTCGTGATTCGTTTCGGCCTCTATTTTTTTCACCTCTTTCGCTTCCTCGACAGAGATACTCGGAATGTGCCGGAGAATCAGTTTTTCCTCTTCTGTGAGTTTCCGTATGCCGGCTCCCGCTTCGGAAAGTGCAATCAAATATTCGCATTCCACGAAGATGCGCTTGCGGATAAGTCCGTACTCGCTGAAGTGCTCGCACAGCTCACTCGAGACCGGATGGTAGCGGCCGTCAATTGAACTTATTGCGGTGAGCGGTTCAAACGGCATATTGTTTTAAATTAGCTTCCATACGCGGGATGATAGGAAGTGTACCGCGAACGAACGGCGTGCCTGTTATCTGCTCGTACATTTGAATGTAGCGGCGTGAAAGCTCTTCAATAAGTTCCGCGGGCGCCTCAGGGAGCGTAGCATCTTTATACGGGTCGCAATTCTCCTTGAACCACAGACGCAAGAATTCTTTGTCGAAACTTTTTGGCTCCTTGCCGCTCGTAATACTTTCTTCGTAGCCTTCCATTTGCCAGTAGCGCGACGAGTCCGGCGTATGAATTTCGTCGATAAGAACGAGTCTACCGTTTTCGTCGGTACCAAATTCGTATTTCGTATCGACAAGTATCAGTCCGCGCTTTGCGGCAACTTCTTGTCCGCGGACAAAGAGTTTCGTTGCCGTGTCCTTGAGTTGTGCGAGCAGCTCTTTAGTGATAAGCCCCTCCTCAACCATTTGTTCGGTGGGAATGGCGCGGTCGTGACCCTCTTCTTTTGTGGTCGGGTCGAATACGGGCGTCGGCAATTTTGTATTTTTCTTGAGGCCGTCCGGCAATTTTAAATCTCCGAACTCGCGAGTCCCGTTTTGGTAGCGCGTCCATATCGAAGTATCAGTAACGCCGGTGAGATAACCGCGCATGACCGCCTCTACCGGTACCATCTTCATTTTTTTGCCGACGGTAACGTTCGGGTCCGGGACGGCGAGCACGTGATTGGGAATGATGTCTTTCGTTTGCTCGAACCACCACGCGCTTACCTGATTGAGCACCTGCCCTTTCCACGGAATGTGCGCGATGATGCGGTCAAAAGAAGAGTGGCGGTCGGTCGTAACCAAAATCAGCCGCTCCGGCTGAATGTATATGTCGCGCACTTTTCCGATTTTTTTCTCCCCGAGAGTTTTGAAGTCTGTCCCTTTCAGTACTTCTGTTGTCATATAGTAAGGTACATTAAATAATATTATTTGTCAAGACCACTGCAATTCGCCTGTAAATTCGACCTCCCCGCTCCCCGCTACGATTGTCCCGATAGGATATGCCTCTACACCGGCTGCTTTGATGTGGGCAATCGCCTCGTCGGCAAACTCTTTGCGGACCACCGCCGTGAGTCCCACTCCCATATTGAACGTGCGCAGCATGTCGGCATCGTCGAGTTGTCCGAAGTTCTTGAGCGTCTTGAATATCGGCAGGATACGGAGTGCGCTAAGGTCAACGACCGCATTCATATTCTTGGGCAGGATGCGGTTGAGGTTTTCTTTGATGCCTCCGCCGGTGATGTGCGCGAGTCCCGTAAGTCCGCTCTGCTCGAACAAATCTTTGACCGCATTGTAATACGCGCGGTGCGGCGTAAGTAATGATTCGATGAACGGTTTTCCGGCAACTTTTTCGTGTGTAATATCCGGTGCTTCTTCCATAATTTTACGCACGAGCGAGAAGCCGTTGGTATGCACGCCGCTCGATGCAAGCGCGAGTACTACGTCGCCTTGTTTGATTTTTGAGCCGTCGATGATGCGCTCTTTTTCGACGACACCCACAATACTTGCGGTCAGGATATAGATGCCGGCATCGACGACATTCGGCTGCTCGCTTGTCTCGCCGCCGGTCAGAACCGCGCCGTTGTCTTTGGCGGCTTGTGACATTGCCGAGACTATTTTGAGGACCGTGTCTTTTTCGAGTTTGCCGCATACGATGCAGTCCTGGATTGAAAGCGGTTTTGCACCCGTCACGATGGCGTCGTTGATGAGATGATTTACAAGGTCCTGACAAATCGTATCTATGCTGCCGTGCTCGAAGGCAAGTTTTTGTTTTGAGCCGGGCTCTTCGGTCTTGAGTACGAGCACGGGATGCTTGTATTCCGGAAAATGTCCGTCAAAGAGCGTGGCGAATGCCCCAACCCGGTTGAGCAGTCGTGCGTTGTTACTTTCGAGAATATCCGCCATCTGGCGTTTGGTGTCGTTAGCGGTGTCGATGTCTACTCCGGATTTTTTGTATGAAAGACTCATACTAATCCGTGGTCTTGCAGATATTTTGTAAAACCTTTTTCCTGTAGTTCGGTGTCTTTGGAAACGATATCTTTTGCCATCTTTTCTTTGTATGCGACGACTTTTGCACGGATATCCGTGTCGCCCGAGCCGATTATTTGCGCGGCAAGAATGCCGGCGTTCTTCGCGCTACCGATGCCAACCGTCGCGACCGGAATGCCCGGCGGCATTTGTACGGTTGAAAAGAGCGAGTCTACACCAGCGGCCCCCATTTTGCTCGCCATCATGGGAACTCCTATTACAGGAAGTGCGGTATGTGCCGCAACGACTCCCGCCAAATGCGCGGCCCCTCCGGCGCCGCAGATAAAAACTTTGTACCCACCCGCCTCAGATTTCGTGACGTATTCCACTACTGCCTCAGGTGTGCGGTGTGCCGAGAGCGTATGCACTTCCGAACCGATACCGAATTCGGAAAGTACCTTCGCTGCTTCAGACATCACCGAGAGGTCCGAATCCGAGCCCATTAATATGCCGACGAGTGGTTTGGTATTCATGCAAAGTATTCTACCGCATTTCTAAAGAGCTGCAGACCCGCACCTTCCGTGGGCACTTCCATGCCGCCCCGAAGGTACTGTTCCTTGAGGTACGTCCAATGCGGCAATTGCGTAAAGCGCACCGCACGCTCGGGGTGCGGCATAAGGCCTAATACACGGCCACCGTAGGCGGTAACTCCGGCAATGTTTTCGAGCGAGCCGTTGGGGTTCCCCGGCAGGTCGAAAAACTTCGCTGTCTCCCCTGCTACATAGGTAAGCGCGACTGCGTCGTCTTTTTTGAGCTGCGTGAGTGTATCTGCGGGCGCGTAATATTTTCCTTCACCGTGCGCAATCGGTACCGACATGCGGGTGATGCCTTTGAGCCACGGACTTTTTGAGCTGACTTCAAGGTCAACCCAGCGGCACGTGTAGCGTGCTGAATCATTGGTAAGAAGTACGCCTGGTACTAGCCCTGCGCTGGTTAGTATCTGGAAACCGTTACAAATCCCTATCATGAGTGTGTCGCGCGCCAGGAATTTTTCGAGCGCCGGTCCGAGGTGTTGTTTGAGCCGGTTCGCATATGCTTTGCCGGAACCGGTGTCGTCACCGTACGAGAATCCGCCGGGAAATACGGCTATCTGTGCCGCGTCGAGTTTTGTCGGGTCGGCGATAAGGTCGTTGATGTGTACGATATCGGCGGTCGCGCCCACGGATTCGAATGCGGCTTTTGTCTCATCCTCGGTGTTGAGACCGTATCCTGAGAATATGATGACGTGAGGTTTTTTCATATGAGTATAAAGATTCCCACCGCGATGAGCGCGAGCGGCGCCACGATAGTCCCGTATTTGCGTATCAAGGCACCGGTGTGTTTGTGATGCATCAAATAGTGCGCAAGCGCGCACCACACGGCGATGAGTGCGAGAAAAACAAGAATGATGACCGGAATCTGAGCCACGCCACTGTGAGCAAAGAGAGGTGCGAAGACGCCGATATTATCGCTGCCGTCGGCGAACATGACGGCCGCAACCGAAAGCGTATTGATGCCCATATGACGCACGACCCGCTTTTCTTCTTCCTCTTCCGCCTTCAATATCGCACCGAGCTGGAAGAGATTCCGTATGCCGATAAAAATGGGAAGTACTCCGAGTGCGTGTAGCCAGAGAGGTGCGATTGAGAATGCGGTCAATCCGAGCACAAGACACAGCGCAATCAGTCCTGCTGCGGCAATATATTGTCCGGTGATAATCTCACGTACGGTAAAACGTTTATCCAAAAAGAACGTCAACAGTATGAACATCTCTCCGATGTTGCAGGCCGCGAATGCGGCGGCTGCGATAAAAATTGTTGAAAGAATATTCATATCACCAGTGTGTAAAGAACGAGCGGTATGCATCGGTAAGTGCAGAAAGTGGAAGTTTGAAGTTCCCGTCCTGAAGAGTGATTGAAACTGCGGCGTCCTCTGCCACCTTGCCTACCTGCGCGAGTGCAACACCGGCAAAACAAGCCTCGAATTCTTTTTGCATATCGCGGCGCACCGATATCAATATGCGACCCTGGCTTTCTGAGAAAAGAATTGAGTCGGCACGAATTGCGTTACCCGGAAGTTTGCTCAGCTCAACCTGAAGTCCGAGTTTGCCCGCTATCGCCGATTTGGCGAGCGTCGCAGCGAGTCCGCCGCGGCCCACACCGAGCGCGGAGGCAACGAGTCCTGATTGGATTGCCTTGGTCAATGCGTCGTATGCTTTCGCATTTTTCTTTACATCCACCTCCGGAACATTCGCTCCTACAAGCCCTTTCATCGAATAATATTCCGAGCCGCCGAGTTCGTCGTCGGTCTCGCCGATTACGTACACGATGTCACCTGCGTGTTTGAAATCGAGTGTAACGGATTTGTTCACATCCTCGACAACACCGATAGTAGAAACGAGAAGTGTCGGAAGCGCCGCGATATGGATTTTTTCGCCGGCGGCAGTGTATCCACGGAAATCATTGAACATTGAATCCTTGCCGGAAATAAACGGCGTACCGTATGCGGTTGCGATGTCGTAGCAAGCTCGCGCGGCTTCTTTCAGCTCATACAATCGCTCCGGCGTGTCGGATGTCGACCAGCAAAAGTTATCGAGAATGGCGAGGTAGTCGCGCGAGCCTCCGGCACAAATCGCATTCCGTATTGCGGTATCAATTGCAGCTGCGGCCATCGCATAGGTATCGATTTGCGAGTACCACGGGGTGTATCCGTGCGAGAGCACAACGCCTTTTTGTGAATGTGGTAAAGGCTGTATCACTCCGGCGTCCGCAGTAACGCGACCGCGGCCCTGGAGCGGCTTGGTTACCGATGTCCCCTGCACTTCGTGATCATACTGTTGGGCAATAAAAGAGCTTGAGCCGATATTGGGGCGTGAAAGCATCGAGAGAATGGTCGCACTCAAATCTTGAGTCTTCTCATTCCCGGAAGGTTCACGGTTGTTGCGAACCGGCTCTTTTCCTTTCTGTTTCTCAACCGGTCGTCCGTCGTGTAAGAAATCCAAACTCATATCCATTACTACTTTTCCGCTCTGACGCACGATGACGCGTCCGGAAGCGGTAAATTCTCCGATAACGCTCGCCTCCACGTCGTGGCGGTCAAAAATTTGCTTAAGCGCCTCCCAGTTCTGCGGCGGCACCGCAAGCGTCATACGCTCCTGACTCTCGGAGAGCCATATTTGCCAAGGAGAAAGCCCCGGATATTTGACCGGAACTTTTTCAAGGTCGACGATACAGCCGCCGCTCTCTTTCGACATTTCCCCTACCGAACCGGAGAGTCCGCCTGCGCCGTCGTCAGTGATACTCGTGTAGAGTTCCGCATCGCGCGCTTCCCGGACAATCGCATCCGAGAATTTCTTTTGCGTAATCGGGTCGCCTATCTGTACTGCGGTTGCGGGAGAGCCTTTGGAAAGCTCAACCGAAGAAAATGTCGCGCCGTGAATACCGTCGAGGCCGACGCGTCCGCCGAGCATAACGATGTAGTCGCCGGGCTGCGCGTTTTTTTCATACAGCTTCCGTGAGCCTTTTTGTCGCGGGATAAGTCCCACAGTGCCGCCAAATACCAGCGGCTTGCCACGGTATGAAGGGTCGACGGCGACGAATCCGAGCGGTGTCGGAATTCCGCTCTGATTGCCACCGGCGTTTATCCCCTTCACGACACCTTCGAGAATGCGACGTGCGGGCAGGAGTTGTTGGGTCTTTGTTTCGTCGCGGAATAGTTCAGTGGTGTCGTTCGGGTCGGCGACGAAGAAGCCGTACGTATTCGCAATGGGTTTGGCACCGAGCCCGAAGCCGAGGCAGTCGCGATTCACACCGACTATCGCGGTAACCGAGCCGCCAAACGGGTCGAGGCCCGAGGGCGAATTGTGAGTCTCCACCTTGTGCGTGACTAAATATTCGTCGTCGAATGCGATAGCGCCCGCGTTGTCTTTAAAAACGGAGACGCAGAAATCCTTGTCGCCTTTTTCTTTGCGTATTTTTTCCGTCGCACCTTTTATATAAGTCCGGTATAGACCGCCCTCAACTTCGTCGAGTGGGTCTGCAAAAATCGTATGCTTGCAGTGTTCAGACCATGTCTGCGCCAGTGATTCGAGTTCTATGTCCGTCGGATTGCGGCCGAGTGTTTTAAAATGGTCGCGAATGACATGCATCGCGTTCAGCGAAAGCGCAAGCGGTCCGCGCGGTTTGCCGTCGGGCCCGACTATCCCTGCCGTACTTATCTTTTTCAATTCCTCATCGGATACGTCTAGGGTTACTTCGTCGACCGCGGTCGCAACAGTGCCTAACTGTACTTTTGGTACAACAACCGGGATTGATTTTCCTGCCGCATATACACTCGCCCACTCGATAAGCGGATTGTGCAGCTCACGAGCAAACGCTTCTGCCTGCTTCGTATCTACTGTTCCTTCCAAAAATAAGACGGTCGACGAATACACATGTTCGGTATCTGCAAATTTCCATCCGGTGCAGTCTTCTACCGTTTCCTGCGCCGTGTGGCCGACATTGTCGGTAACGCCGGGCAAGTAGCCAATCTCAATTGCATACGCGTAGGACTTCGGGGCGGGTATGTTTTTGGTTGAAAAACTCTCGGTTACGGGATTCGCGAGCCTCTTTGCGGCATGTTCGACTTCTTCGGGAGAAAGTTGTGCGTCGATGGTATATACCGAAACGACGGAAGCGGCCTGTAAGCCGCTTTGAGGAAAAACTGTTTTGAGATTCTGGAGATAGGCGTATGCGCGGGCGTCTTCTATTTTCGAGGAGACCGCGATTCGATTTGCCATGGTCTATGATACTACTTTAAGCTAAAAAGTCAATAGTTCCCTGCGAGCTTGCTGTGCCATGATACCGCACATGAACCCCATTAGAAAACCCCGTCGGCGTACATCTCAAAGGAAATTATCTCTTTCTAACGGGGTGAAGAGAAAGTCCGAACATCTTATCCTCGCGCACTTGTTGAAACGGCTCGCACCAAAGATACGTGCACGGGTCGTACTCGAACCTGAATGGAATATCGCTGGACAGATACTCTTTAGGGGCGGAAAGAAGTCCTACTTCCGCTACAACACACTCGATTTGAATCCCGTAGGTGCTTCCGACATTGCGAAAGACAAAGACTATGCGAATTTCTTTATGCGCAAGATGCACTACCCGACTATCCCCGGCAAAACATTTTTCTCCGACGAGTGGTGCAGGGCAATCGGCTCGAATCGCGACACGAAGGCGGCGGCTCGCTACGCGAGCCGCCGCGGCTTCCCCCTTATCGTCAAACCCAACTCCGGCACCCAAGGCCAAGACGTCGCGCTGGTGCGGAGCAAAAAAGAGCTGGTGCGTGCTCTGAAACAAATTTTCAAACACGACCGTGTGGCACTCGTACAAAAATATGTGCAAGGTCGTGATTACCGTATCGTCGTGTTGGACAAGGCAATTATTTCCGCCTACGAGCGTATCTGGCTCAATGTCGTCGGCGATGGCCGCTCGAGCATTCTACGATTGTTGAAGAAAAAACAGCGGGAGTTCAATAGCTCGAATCGCGATACGCGAATTGATATAAAAGACGTTCGCATTACCGCGAAACTCCGGAGCCAAAAATTAACTATGCGCTCTATTCCTCATCTCGGCGAGAAAATATTCCTGCTCGATAACGCCAATCTCTCGACGGGTGGCGATGCAATCGATGTGACGCGCCGCATTCATCCTGCATTCAAAAAACTCGCGATACATCTCACCCGCGACATGGGCCTGCGCCTGTGCGGCGTCGACATGATGGTCGCTGGTGATATCAGCAAAAAACCCGGAAAATTTTGGATACTCGAAATCAATGCAGCTCCCGGCCTCGACCACTATGTCAAGCAAGGTAAACCCCAACAAAAAATCGTCGAAACTCTGTATTTAAAAGTCCTGAAAAGTCTTGCTGAATAAAAACAGTTCCGGCGTGGCTTTTGAGGCCACGCCGGTTTACGAACAGACGCGTAGAAGTCGTTCGACAGTGAACGCTCGCCATCGCCTTTCGTCCGTAGAGTCGATGAAGTTGATTTTCGTATCGCGCTTCAGCGGACTTTTTTTATTAGGCAACTCCTTCTTCCGATACCGCATGCGACAATGTCCGCAGGAGATGGCTACACCGAAATCAAGTCCGGTGAAATCATCCGGCTGCGGCGGTTGCGCGACCCACATTTCCAAGATTGCAACGCAGCCCTTCGCTTTGGCATCGTCGATGATACGCATCTCCGCGCACAAATCCCCGGGCTGCCGCGGACCCGGTGCCCCCTTCGAGTTGAAGCCCGAAAGTGGAACATAGCGACCGTCTTTGGTAACGCCGATACCGCTACCGCCGACATGGTATCCCCGGTGCGACACGGCATGCTTTCGCATGTCCATCGCATACCTACGGAAAATATCCTCCTCGCCAAGATGCCGGAACGGCGCTGAGGAACGAAGAAGTTTGTTCTTATGCCGTCTTCCGACCATTGCTGGTACTCCCAACTCAAGGCGTTATTGCCCGCGAGAGTATATAGTGCCGCTTATTGACAGTCAAGCTTTTAATCGTATAATCTTACATTAGTGCCGTTCGCCAACTTTTCGGCTCCAAAAGTGGCTTATGGCTCCGCCATAAAATGTAACCGCTCTCACAGAGAGCATTGAAGAGGACGTGCAGAATGACACAGTTACCCCGTACGGAAACAGGACCCCTGTCACTCAACTGGGGCGCTCCTGATCCGCTTGTGCGCGGTCCGGTAATCGGAACACGCTCAAACGCACAACATCGCAATGTACTAGGAGCGCATTCGGGACCGCACGCGACATATCGTGCGCTCGCTATCGCTTCGGGGGCCTTGCATCCGGCACAGAAACCGGATCTCACGCTTACGAAACCGACCGACATCATCGGTCCATATCCGCAATGGTTCAAACCGGGACGCATCGTCTCGCTCGACCCGTTCGGCGCGGTCGTTGCCGATGCCTTCCGCAATTACATCGCGGAGGGTTTCGACATCCGACCGACAATCGCAATCACCAAAGCCCACATCCTTGTTCCAGAAATTGTGGACGCAATCAATGTCGGCCGGCTGAAACCGGACGGCAAAATCCTCAAAGAGAAGGGTGATTGCGTGGTGACGAAAGCTGCAATCGACCAGGTCTGGCACCTGCCGGGTATTGCGTCGCGGTTCGGTATTACGGACGAACTACTCAGGCACGCTCTCGTCGAGCAAGCCGGCATGGACCGCGAATTGGTGGAAAGGAAAGACCTTGAGGTCTTTCTCCCGCCGATTCCGGGTTCGACCGTATACATCTTCGGCGATCCAGCGAAGCTCGCTGATCCGAGCACTCCGCTTACGGCGCGCGTGCATGACGAATGCAACGGCTCCGACGTGTTCGGTTCCGACATCTGCGTGTGCCGACCGTATCTCATGCACGCCATAGAAGAGTGCATACGTGGTACGCAAGCGGGTGGTGTCGGGGTCATCGTGTACTTCCGCAAGGAGGGACGTGCGCTCGGCGAAGTAACGAAGTTTCTGGCGTATAACACCCGAAAGCGTCAGGAAGGTGGTGACACCGCAGACCGGTACTTCGCCTGCACCGAGAACGTCGCCGGCGTCCAAGACATGCGCTTCCAACAGCTCATGCCCGACGTACTGCACTGGCTCGGGGTAAGCAGGATCCATCGGCTTTTCAGCATGAACCCAGAAAAGTACGAGGCGATTGTGCAATCGGGTATCGAAGTTATCGAGCGTATCCCGATTCCTCCCGAACTTGTGCCGTTTGAGGCGCAAGTCGAGGTGGCAGCCAAGATCGCCGCGGGATACTACACCCCTGCGGACCAGTCAAATGTTGTGCCGCTCTCGCAAACGAAAGGGCGCGATCTCGGTTAAATGGTCTTTCTACTAATGTGGCCTCCAGCGCGTTGCTGGGGGCCCATTTTTTATTCAAGATTCGAGAAAAAGCGATTTTGACATGGTCGGTTATGTATGGTTATGTTTCCAGCAGTGCGGCGCAGCAGCCGCTGAAAACGAAGCAAGATAAGGAGCGACCACGATGCCAAGACAGTACATTGGAATAACAGGATTAGGGCATCGGGTCGAAGTGGACTCGGTGCTTGAAGCGGTTGATACCGACCGTCTTGTGATGGTCGGGGTTCTCATGCGCGGGCGCCCCGGCACATGGGATCCGGATTTCCGGCCCAACAGGCATCCGAAGCCGGATGTCTTACCGGAAATTTTCGGACCTCAGCGAAACGCGTTGAACATACTACACTTCACTCCGCTTCCGCGTTGCGACCTGTACGAGCATTTGTGCATGGCACAAGAGCTCGCGGGTCCGCACTGCCACGGTTTCCAACTCAATACACCGTGGCCCGACGTTGGAGCCCTGGTGCGTTACAAGTCTTCGTCGCGATTCCGTAGGAGTGCGGTCATCACGATCGTTGTACAGCCGGATGCGGTGACCGATATCGGCTGGAACCCGAAGCGAATCGCCCAGAAACTCAAGGCTTACGAGGACGTTGCCGATTACGTACTCGTGGATAAGAGCGCGGGAGACGGCAAAGACCTCGATGTCTCGTTCACGTGTGACTGCCTCGACGCAATCACTACACTCATGCCAAATGTCGGTCATGTCGTAGCGAGCGGGCTGTATGCTGATAACGTTGTTGAAAAGCTCAGCGGACTCTTGGACGAGTTTACGGTAAGTACCGATGCGGAGCGCAAACTCCGCACGCAGGACGACCGTCTCGATATCGCGGAGTGCATCCGGTACGAACAAGCGACCGATGCCCTCTTCCGGCAATACTGAATATCTTGGTGGAAATCAACTCAAAAAGGTGGCTCGAAAGGGCCACTTTTTCCTTTTGACAGAAGGAAAAGTATGTGGTTATATTCTTGGAGCGGTACGGGCTTTGAACCCGTATTTTGCATATGGACTTCAACTGAAGGCAACAACTGGAAAGGAACTAGTCTTGTCAAACTCAATCGACAGAAAACTGAAGGTCGTCACGTTCGAAACTCGCGGGGGGACTGCCCGTATTGAACTCGACCCAGGCGAAGACGGGTATCGGAGTATTCTTCGCGGACTCGGAAAAATCCGCAACGAACTCCGGCTCTCGACGCATCCGCGCATCGCCTGTTACGGCGCTTCGCGTGTCGTGGCAGACGACCCCGCCTACAAGGACACCAAGGAACTGTGTCGTCGCCTCGCGGAAGCGGGCATCGATACCGTTACGGGCGCGGGCACAGGTCTCATGGCTGCAGGAAGTGCAGGCACCGCTGAGGGCAAAGCCCAAAGTAAGGCCCGCGCTGTGGGATTACCGATTGGCGGTGCCCTCGACGGCAATCAGAATCCGCACATCGACGAGCCGTGCTTCCATGAGAACTTCTTCACCCGCTTCGACGAGTTCGATATCCTCGCCACGCTCGGCTACTTCTGCGGCCGGCGTGTCGGCATCGGCACCGACGCGGAAGCCGGCATTGCTCTGCAGCTCGCTCAATTCGGGTTGCTCAAGGGCCGCGCTCTTGTCGGTGTCGGCGACTACTGGAAACGCCGGCGCGACCTGATGCTCGAATTCATGGTGCAAGACGGTACCGCACGTACTGATGAAATCGAAGGCATGACCATCGTCGACCGTGAGATGGATGCATATGACATCTTCATGGAACAGCTCGGACGCTTCAAGCAAAAACTGGCCGCAGCATAGACTGCGACCAGACAAATACCTGGAACCCTCTGCCCTTGAAGCAGCGGGTTCCTTCTTTTTATATCCGCTCCAAATCCACCCACGTATATTTCAATCCGTTCGATTCGTGCTGTTCTTCAAATACCTTTTTTGTGAATTCAGTTTCGTAAGGCGGGAAAAATGTATCGGCCTCTGCTTCAGCGTCAATAAGGGTCAGATAGAGCTTGTCTATATACGGCAGCGCTTGTTTGTAAATTTCCGCGCCGCCACCAATATGGACTTCTTCACTATCTACCTCTTTCGCCTTTTCTATCCCCTCTTCTATTGAAGGTACAACGACGACACCGTCGTGTTTCCAGTTTGAGTCACGTGTAACCACGATATTGGTCCGGCCCGGAAACGGTCCGCCGACGTAGCCTGCGATAGATTCAAATGTCTTACGCCCCATGATAATCGGGTGTCCGAGCGTCAGATGCTTGAAACGCTGCAAATCTTCGGGAATGTGCCACAGAAGCTTGTTGCCGAAGCCCAGTTCACGGTTCTTACCGATAGCGACTACTGCGGCAACTATCGGCTTTTTCATGGCTCCAGTATACTGTCTTCACCCGCTATGCAAAGTTACGAAGTCGAAATCAAATCGCTGCTTGGGGACGCCGCGCGGGCGCAAGAAGTGCGCATCGAACTCAATCAGCTTGACCCGACGACCGTTCTCAAATCCCAAAACAGACAACTCAATCATTATTTCAAAGACGGCACGCTCGCAAAACTTGCCGGAGAGCTTTCTCCGCACCTCTCCGGTGAAGCGGCGGCGCGACTGAACGACCTCGTCGCGCGCGCGAAAGAATTTTCGATGCGCACGCGGGACAAAGACGGGACCGTGTTCATCGTAGTCAAGGTTTCGGTAGACGACACCACGAGCGAGAACGGTATCGCACGCATGGAGTTCGAAGAAACAATGCCGCTCCCGATTGAGCAGCTCGACGAGTTGGTGTTGTCCGCCGGGTTCAGCTATCAAGCGAAGTGGTCGCGGGAGCGGGAGGAATACGTGTGCCGTGGTATCAACGTGACGCTCGACAAGAACGCCGGATACGGATGGCTCGCCGAATTCGAGCTGGTGGTGGATAGTGCGGACAAAGTCGCGAAAGCCGAACACGATATCAGGAATCTGATGCAGATACTCTTCGTGCCGGAGCTAAAACAAGACCGGTTGGCTCGCATGTTCGCTTTTTATAACAAACACTGGCAAGAGTATTACGGAACTGATAGAGTCTTCAGCATCGAATAACCCGTATGTTCCTCTCCGACGTCGATATCAAAAAGGCTGTAAAGAGCGGCGAGATAGTGCTCAAGCCGTTTGACGAGAAGCGCCTTCAGGCCGCAAGCTATGACATCCGCCTCGGCAACAAATTCACGCTCAATGAAGAAAGCTCGACGCACATCATCGACCCGGTCAACAAAATTTACGCGAAGACCCGCGAGATAGTAAAAAAGGATGGCGAAGAATTCGTGTTGCACCCGGGCATCTCGGTCCTCGGTACCTCAAAAGAATATTTCGGCTCTGACCACTATCTCGTGCAGGTCGGCGGCAAATCGTCGCTCGCCCGTGTCGGCCTTATGATTCACAACACCGCAGGTATCATCAACCCGGGACACTTTCTCTACATCACCTTTGAAATAACCAACCAGAACAACGTGCCGATAATCATCCGCCCCGGCATGGAAATTGCACAGATTACCTTCTCCAAACTCTCCTCCCCGCCCAAGCAGAATTACCGCAAAACAGGGCGCTTTGCGAAGGATAACTGGAAACACTTCGTAGCCGCAAAAAAGAAAAAGATTGCCAAATAAACCGCGGTGATATACCCCGTGAGATAGAATTTATCTCATGGGGTATACTCACCCCATGGATAAGCACTCGGAATATCAGTATCTCGATATCCTCCGGGATACGCTCGAGCACGGCGACGAACAGGTAGACAAAGGCACCGGCGTCAAAACGTATAGCCTATTCGGCCGCCAAATTCGCTTCGACCTGACCAAAGATTTTCCGCTGCTCACCACCAAGAAAGTGTACTGGAACGGCGTGCTACATGAGCTCTACTGGTTCATGTCGGGACAGTCGAATATAAAATATCTCGTCGATAACAACGTCCACATTTGGGATGACTATCCGTACAAGATTTACGTAGAAAAAAACGGCAACAAAATAACCAAAGACGAATTCATCGGAAAAATAAAAGACGACGCGGAATTCGCAAAACTACACGGAGAGTTGCCGCACATCTACGGCGAGAGCTGGCGCCGTTGGCCGGCCAAAGACGGACGCAGTGTTGACCAGCTCGGCTGGGCTATCGAGGAATTACGCAAAGACCCGGATGCACACAACACGCTTGTCACCTCCTGGAATCCGGAATATCTCTATTCGATGGCAGCACCGGGCATGGGTGCGCGGTTCCCCATCTGCCACAACATGTACCAGCTCAACATCAAGCACGGTCGCGTCTGCATGCAGCTCTACCAGCGCTCGGCCGATATGTTCCTCGGCGTGCCGTTCAACATCGCAAGCTATGCACTACTTACCGCGATAGTCGCAAAAATTCTCGGCCGCGAACCGGGAGAATTCATACACACCTTCGGCGACCTGCACATTTATGAAAATCATCGCGAGCAAGTACAAGAGCAGCTCTCACGCACGCCTAATCCGTTTCCGAAAATTTCATTTACTCACGATTTCAAATCACTCGACGACTTCAAGCCTGAATACGTGCAGCTGACTGATTACAATCCGCATCCGCCGATAAAAGCTGAACTCACCATCGCCGGTGGCTACAACAAAGCGCTGCATGGCACTGAAGCATAAATTGAATTGAGTATCTTGACCGGATAGGACAAGAGGGTTAGTCTCGCGTTGGGAGAAAGGAATGTCCGATGAACAAACGTGAGAGCGTCTATGCTCAGAAGTTGAAAGACCTCGGCTTCAGAAAAGTCGAGGGCCGGGACGGAAAGACCGCACTTGGCGAAATCGAGCAGGATGTGCTTCAAGTGATTGGAAAACGCTCGAGAGCAGAGCGTCGCAAGTTGCGTAGGGAGCTCAGGACAATTATGAGCGGCCACGCATCATTCATCGTCAATATGACCGGTCAACACCCGATAACAGAAGCGTCTGACGATACCGGCCAGTTATGGGAAGCCGAAGGTGAAATTGACCTTAAACCGTTCGGCTTCACTAATAACGCAGAATGGCTGCTCGAACACTTGGGGGTCAAGAACACGCGGCTCAATTCGTGACTTTCAGATACCGCCCGAACGAGCCCGAAGGCCGCCCTTCGACTTCGTCGGGCGGCTTTCATTTTTCGGAGTACAATACATGCATATGGCGCGGGGCAAATTCATTGTGCTCGAGGGCGGCGAAGGCTCCGGGAAATCCGTGATGATGGATAAACTGAAAGGTGTCTTGCCGCAAGGTACGGTCTTCACTCGCGACCCCGGCGGCACTTCGCTCGGCGAAGAGATACGCAATCTCGTACTCGGTCAAGACGCACGCGGCATCGATGCGGCGACGGAGCTGCTTTTGTTCCTCGCGGCACGCGCACAAGTGATAGCAGAACTCATTGCACCCGCGCTCGAAGAAGGAAAGACCGTCATATCCGACCGCTTTATCCTCTCGACCGTCGCCTATCAGGTCTATGGCCGGCAAAAAGATGGAATACCTGCCGCTGGTCAAAAGTGTATTCAACGCCATAAAACACGACTGTATGCCGGACCTCACGATACTGCTCGACGTCTCGCCCGAAGTAGGGCTGCAGCGTGTGCATATGCGCGAACAAGCTGCTAATCGTTTCGATGAGGAGGAAATGGCGTTCCATCAACGCATCCGCGAAGGCTACAAGCAACACCTGAGCGATTACGGAAAATCAGCGGTTATCGATGCAAATCAGCCGCTCGAAGAGGTCTGGACTACTCTTTTGAATGCCGTACAATCAGCCCTATGAAATAGTTCGCACATAGTCTGCTTTATTCTTTTAACTCCAAGCACTATGTACGACCACATCAAAAAACAGGACGCGGAAGTATTTGCCTCTCTTGAGGGCGAAGAGCACCGAGAATCAGAGGGCCTCGAACTGATACCATCGGAAAATTATGTCTCAATGGCCGTGCGCGAAGCCAACGGCTCGAGCATGACCAACAAGTATTCCGAAGGCTACCCCGGCAGACGCTACTACGGCGGACAAACCTATACCGACCAGGTGGAAACGCTTGC
>Ga0207112_1077_pt1 | contig 25885 bp, 20 predicted proteins | sample Alteio_BWMinHeat_72_FD_153549 | JGI IMG/M metagenome (GOLD analysis project Ga0207112, IMG submission 153549) | Enriched cells from forest soil in Barre Woods Harvard Forest LTER site, Petersham, Massachusetts, United States -... | ecosystem: Environmental > Terrestrial > Soil > Temperate forest >...
TATTACCTGATTTTTCGAATTTATTTTTCGAAGCTTTTTGCGTTTTCGTCTTTTGCTTTTGTAGTTCAGGTTTCCTGGGCATGACAAAAGTCAATTTTACAAATTATTAAGTCCATTGTTTTCCATGAAATCGCCGTTTATATTGCGTTGTTTAAAATTAATCTAAATAAGGGTGCAAATCAAGGTTAGATCGGTAGCGGATATGCTTCCCGGCGAAACAGCCGTGATTTCGGGTTTTACAGACGACCAGATTTCTGTTAAACTTCTTGAAATGGGATTCTTACCAGGGACCGCGGTTCGGTTTAACTTTACTGCACCATTTGGCGACCCAATTTGCGTTAGTGTTTCCGGGTATGACCTTTCTTTGCGTGTGGAGGAGGCTTCAACAATATCTATTCTTAACTAGTTGAACTAATGGCGACTTCAACGAAAATTAAAATTGCTTTGGCGGGGAAACCGAATTCTGGAAAGTCTTCACTGTTTAACCAACTAACGGGACTTAACCAGAAAATTGGAAACTTTCCGGGAGTAACCGTAGATAAGCGTACTGGATTCTGCCAACTCGATGATTCGACCACAGCAGAAATAATTGATTTGCCAGGTACTTATAGTCTCTATCCGCGAACTCTTGACGAAAAAGTTGTAGCAGAAGTTTTTACTGACCAAAAGGGCTCTTTTTATCCGGACAAAGTAGTCCTGGTCGCGGATGCAACAAATCTTAAAAACTGTTTATTGCTGCTCACGCAATTGATTGACTTACGTCTGCCCACAGTTCTCGCGTTGAATATGGTTGACCTCGCCGCAAAGTCTGGTCAAAGCATCGACATCAAAAATCTGGAGAAACAACTTGACCTTCCTGTTGTGATGCTCAATGCCAGAAATGGTACAGGTATCGAAAAACTAAAAAACATTTTATCAGGTCCATTAAAAGCAAGCGGTAAAATTGTTTATAAATCTGATGATGAAAGTAAGTCGCTAGTAGAAGCAATAAGAAATAAATACAATCTAAATTCTGACTACGAAGCTTACCAGTTTTTGCAACAAGCGGAAAACTTAATGTTTTTACCCAAGACTGAACGAGAATATATAAGAGAGTTTGCAAAGCAAAACAATTTTTTTGCTCACAAGTATCAAGGCGCTGAAACCATTATGCGTTATGGATTCATTCAGGATCTGTTGAACAAAGTGATTCTTCGATCTTCAAACGAAGGTTGGAAGAAGATATCATACGGCATCGACAAAGTGATGACCCATAAGGTCTGGGGCTATGTGATTTTCTTTTTAATCCTATTCCTGATTTTCCAGTCAATTTTTGCTTGGGCGCAAATCCCAATGGATTTTATTGATACAACCTTTGCTCAACTGACCCACAAGTTGGACAATATTTTTCCGGAAGGGCCTTTTTTTGAGCTTGTGTCTCATGGTATAGTGCCCGGCATTGGTGGCATCGTGATTTTCATTCCTCAGATTGCTATTTTGTTTGCATTCATTTCCATACTGGAAGAGACTGGCTATATGTCGCGGGTGGTTTTTCTTATGGATAAAATCATGCGCAAATTCGGTCTTAATGGAAAGAGTGTTGTGCCGTTGATGTCTGGCTGGGCGTGTGCAATCCCGGCGATCATGGCAACGCGTACGATTGAAAATTGGAAAGACAGACTCATCACTATTTTTGTAACGCCATTGATGAGCTGTTCGGCACGCCTGCCTGTTTTTACGATACTAGTTGCCCTTATAATTCCCGATAACAAATTATTCGGATTTTTTAATTATCAAGGATTGGTTTTGATGGGCCTTTATTTGTTAGGATTTTTGGCAGCAATTTTTTCGGCTTTCGCGATGAAGCTCTTGATCAAGGTGAAAGAGCGGAGCTACCTGATTATGGAACTTCCGACCTATAAAATGCCAAAATGGAGTAATGTAGGATATCAGATCGTCGAAAAGACAAAAGCATTTGTGTTTGAAGCTGGTAAAACAATCCTCGCGATCTCAATCATATTATATGTGCTTGCCAGTTATGGACCGATTGATATAATGAATGCAGCGAAAGCAACAATCCGAACTGAAACAATTGGGCAAAACTTGAACGAAAAGGAAATATCTGATAAGGTTGCCGCTTATAAGCTCGAGCACTCTTATGCGGGTCAGTTGGGCAAGACACTGGAGCCGATCATTAAACCGCTTGGATATGATTGGAAAATTGGCATTGCTCTCGTCACATCATTTGCCGCCAGAGAGGTGTTTGTCGGAACTGTTGCAACGATTTATAGTATTGGCAGTACCGATGACACCGCCACTATTAAACAACGACTGAAATCGGAAGTTGATCCAGAAACAGGGCGGGCACGCTATTCCCTGGCAGCAGGCATGTCATTGCTTGTCTTCTATACGTTCGCCATGCAATGCATGAGTACTTTGGCTGTGGTGAAGCGCGAAACCAAAGGATGGAAATGGCCACTTATACAGTTGATCTATATGACTGCATTGGCCTACTTATCAGCTTTAGCGGTCTATCAATTTCTAAAGTAACTCGTTTTTCGTTCAGAGCAATTCGGTTACCTTTAGAAAAAATCCTTTCATGGACTCCAATAAAGACTACCAACTGGGGTTGCTCTACCTTATTCATCTGCTAATTAATGCTGATGGGGTTGTCAATTCAAATGAAGAAAAAGCATTAGTGAAAATCAGAGAAAAAGAAAAAATTTCACCGAATGTTTACGAAGAATTTCTCCACAACATCAAAACGAAAAAGCCTAAAGAAATTTATCAAGAAGGAATTGCTTTGATTAATGAATGCGACAATAAAAGAAAGCTGAATGCCTTTGTCCATATGTATAAGCTAAGCGAAGTGGATGGAAGTGTACACGTCAAGGAGGTCAGGTTGTTATTGTATTCTATTAAAATGGCCGATATCGAATTTAATGATGTAGTAGAAGCCGCCTCAAAAATGAAAAGTTATTAACGTGTAGTCTCTTACATGGATCAGAGATTTTATCAACAATATAAAGTTGGGATTTTAGGCGGAGGCCAACTTGGCCGTATGCTTATCCAATCGGGAATGGATTGGAACATAACTTTTTCAGTACTTGACCCAGATCCGTCAGCGCCATGCCAATCACTTTGTGAATTCAGAGTGGGAAAACTCACCGATTACGATACGGTAATGGAATTTGGCAAAACCTGTGATCTGGTAACCATAGAAATTGAAAATGTAAATGTCGAAGCCTTAAAAGAATTAAGGAGGCAGGGTAAAAAAGTATTTCCACAGCCAGAAATCATTGAGCTAGTTCAAGACAAGCGAACGCAAAAGAATTTCTATAAAGAAAATGATATTCCTACTGCCGACTTCTTGCTTGTTGAAAATAGGAGTGAAGTAATTTCTCAAAAGTCATTTTTGCCTGCAGTAAATAAGTTGGGACGTGAAGGATACGATGGCAGGGGGGTGCAACTTTTGCGTACAGAAAAAGATTTAGAGAAAGCTTTTGAAGCTTCCGGAATTTTAGAAAAACTGATTGATTTTGAGACCGAGATTTCAGTGATCGTTGCAAGAAATGAAAATGGAGATACAGAATCCTTTCCTCCAGTTGAAATGATTTTTCACCCGGAAGCTAATTTGGTAGAATATCTTTTTTCACCCGCAACAATTGATGCCCTGGTTGCAAAAGAGGCTGATCGTATTGCAAAAAAGATAATCAGCGACTTGAACATGGTAGGATTACTTGCTGTGGAAATGTTTGTAACGAAAGATCAAAAAGTATTAGTCAATGAAATTGCTCCACGTCCGCACAATAGCGGTCATCAAACCATTGAAGCCAATATTACATCTCAATATCAACAGCATCTGAGAGCCATATTAAATCTACCGTTAGGGGATACTTCTATTATTCATCAAAGTGCCATGGTTAATTTATTGGGGGAGGAAGGGTATTCTGGCCAGGCAAAATATAATGGACTCGAGCAAGTTTTGAACTTAAAGGGAGTGTATGTGCATTTGTACGGAAAAAAACTCACAAAGCCTTTCCGTAAAATGGGACACGTAACAATTGTTGATGATGATGTTATTAGTTTAAAAAAGAAAACCAATTTTGTGAAGCAAACCTTGAGAATAACCGCATGAGCAAACCAGTTATAGGTATCATCATGGGAAGTCAGTCTGATCTAAGAATTATGAAGGAGGCTGCCGAATTTTTAGATGAGCTCAAAATCCCATTTGAGCTGACTGTGGTTTCTGCCCATCGCACACCAAAAAGAATGATGGACTACGCCTCGTCTGCTCAAGGACGGGGATTAAAAGTAATAATAGCTGGCGCGGGCGGTGCAGCGCATTTGCCGGGCATGGTCGCATCACTCACAACATTACCGGTGATTGGGGTGCCGATCAAATCATCTAACTCAATTGATGGATGGGATTCCGTCCTCTCTATTTTACAAATGCCTTCAGGCGTGCCCGTAGCGACAGTCGCACTTAATGGGGCAAAAAATGCCGGAATATTAGCGGCCCAAATTATTGGAACAAACGACAAGCAGATATCAAAAAAACTCACTCATTATAAAGCTACACTTCAAAAAAAAGTGGAAGAATCGTTTAAGGAAATTGAGGGTAAAGGCTGGCGTAAAATGGATGAGTGATCCCTTTATTCGTCGAAACCAGCTTTTGATCATAAAAAAAATTTGTAACTTCTCGACCATTTTCGAGCAATGAAGCCTGCAGATAAAGGATGGTTAAAGGAGTATCTTGAATTCCGGAAGGAACTTCTGAGGGATTTAAGTTCGGGTTTAAAGAATGCGTCACACCCTGAACATTCGTTATACAGGGTGATTCAGCCGACCGGACTTATGTATGGCCAATCTATTGACACTTTGGAGCACAATGGCACGGAATCGTGGACATCTAAGGATCGGATGAAAATATTGTTAGCTGAGAGTCTAATCAGCAGTTCTCTATTGTTTCATGATAAGCCGATTAAAAATCCAGATGAGCTTTCGGATGTGATCATGAAAACTCTGGAAAATATCGGTAATTTTTACAATCATGTTTTTCCAGAGCTGTCAACGCCAACAAAAACATTATTTGGCAGAAAGAAAACGCCTTTGGAACTGGCAGAAAAGATACTGGACAAGAGGATTGAGTATTCAGTTGAGCAAGGAGGAAACTTTTGGGTGCAGTTTTTTCATAATAGCTTGCTTTTCCTTGACATTTTTATTTTTGGCCAGTGGATTCATACCAATGCAGATCGTATTGTAGCGGATTTCTTTAAATATGAGAAAGAGGAGTTGAGGTTCTCTGTGGTGAAAGTGATGGCTATGGCGGCTCATGCCAATACGACCATTGAACCCGAGGAGCGAAAACTTTTAGAATATTTTCTTCAAAGCACGGGATTGCCTAATGATCGTAAAAAAGAAGCTGTGAAGATTTTTGAAGAAGGGATTGACATCGAGGAGATTAACCTACCTACCAATAACTCCTGGATTTTGAAGAAATACTTTTTGGAAATCGCGATTCTTACCATTTGGTCAGATAAGAAGGTGGAGTATACCGAACAAGAATTTTTGAAGAAGCTCTGTTCCTACATGGACTTCAGCGAAGATGATTTAGAAAACAGTATGATGGCGATTGAAGGATTTGTACTGGAACACTGGAATGAGCTGGATTACTTGCAAAACAAACAGGATTATAAACAAGTAAGTGATCAATTTGTAAAACGACTTTCAAGAATAACGAATAACAACAAGAACCGACTGCTCAAAGAAGTTCAAGACAGCGAAGAATTAATGGTGTTGTTGAGGAGAGCTAAAGCTGATGAACTTACAGAAAAGGAAAAAGCGAGGATGCACATTCTCCTGATAGCTGCCTTGAAAACCATTCCGACATTTGTCATTATTTCGCTGCCGCAGCGGTTTCTCACTTTGCCAATACTGCTAAAAATATTACCAACAAATTTCTTTGCGGAAGTAGCTGCTCGCTAATTAGTTGTTTTCTGCAGGCTCTTCGCCCACGCGTGGAATAACAACTGAAAAAAATGATTGACAGCGTAAGTGTGACGATGATGACCGTGAATGACAAGGTAGGAGATATCTCGTACGGAATGATTTCGAGCAACATTTTGGCTCCGATGAAAAAAAGAATGATCGAGAGCCCTTTTTGAAGAAGGTAAAACTTATCAATAATACCAGCCAAAAGGAAGAACATAGCCCTCAAGCCCATGACAGCAAAAATATTGGAAGTGTAAATCAAAAACTCATTCTGGGTGATAGCAAAAGCTGCAGGTATAGAGTCTACAGCAAAAACCAAATCGGTTGTTTCCACCAATACTACTACCAAGAAAAGAGGGGTGAACATCCACTTGCCGCCTTGAGAAATCAGAAATTTTCCCCCGACGTCATCTTTCGTAATAGGAAGATATTTTCTGCATAGTTTCAGGATAGGGTTTTTTTCAGGGTCAATTTTTTCATCACTGTCTTCAAAATAAATTTTGATGCCTGAATAGATCAGGAATACTCCGAAAACATATAATATCCAGTGAAATTCGCCGATAAAACTAGCCACTACAAAAATGAAAACTCCTCTGAAAACAACGGCTCCTAAAATTCCCCAGAAAAGAATTTTGTGATAGAACTCTTCTTTAACAGTAAAAAATTTAAGAATAAGGAGAATCACGAAAATGTTATCAACGGAAAGCGCGTACTCTGTGAGGTAAGTGGAGAAATACTCAATTGAAGAATCAAACCCACCATCATCAAAAAAATAAATCAAATAGCCAAAAATCGAACTTATAAAAACCCAAAAAATTGACTGATAAAGAGCTGATTTGGTTGATATCTTTTTGGGGTTCTTGTTAAAAAATCCGAGGTCAATTACCAAAAAAGTAAAGATAACAGCTGCAAATACCCCAAAGAGAATTGTTTCAGTTTGGCTATTGTTCCTGAACAACGAAAAGAGGAGTATTCCCATGAATTTAGGAGAGGTTCAAAATTGCTTAAATCGTGTTATGAAAGACGCAAATAAACATCAAAGCTACAAATAATATTTGTTAGCAAAACTTGCCAATACTTAATACTTGTTTTGGCATAAATGAAACCAAAAAATGTGACTTATTTGGCATTTCGCCAAAATAGAATGATTGATACAACTCCAGAATGGCCACCTATTCCTTGAAAGATAGGATAACTTGCCTTTTTGGAATTCTTATAGCGAGAGCTTTATCAAACTCAAGTGACCCATCTGGCCGCTCAAGCATCAATGGTTTGGTATAGAGTAAACTATCTACACCCATTTTTTGGAGATCGTCGCCAATTCCTGACAAATCCGATCCAGAGGTGTATGCTTCTATGATTTTCTTTTCCACTCCGCGGAGTTGAATATCGGTTGGATGCATGGAAAGAATTTGCACCCCGAAAGCCTTTTCGAGCGAATCGAGAAGTCTTCTATTATTAAGGGATCTGTCTTTTAGTTCAATAACATTGGCTATTGATCTCCCATAGTTGAGTGCAGCTTCTGTCAATTCTACATCAGATATCTTTTTGATGGATTTAGCCTCCATATTCTCGCGCATTTTTTTTCTTTGTTCACTGGAAAGCGATCCGCCGCAACCGCAAAAAAGCATTAGAAAGAAAATAATGGAAATACGCATGCTAATGTAAAAGTAGATTTTCCCAGGAATACATCACATCCATAACCCTCTTTTTATAATTTTTATACTGTTTAATTAAGTAGGCAACTTAAAAGAGCCAATTAAGCATCCGGTAAGCTCAGATCTTTGGAGCAAGCCAAAGAAATGCTGAGGAGAAAAGAAAAATGAAATAAAAAACAAGTTTCGGGAAAGGCACCTGGTGGCTTACTTCGTTAGATTTATCAATTGAGATGTTCTGATAAACTTGATTCGATTTCATTTGATTTGAAATCCTTAGGGCTCTCCACTCGCTGCTGTCTGAGACAAAATAATTGAGTTGAGTAGAGTCTTGCTTAATATACAATTGATGCCACCCACTTTTACCGGCCCAGCTTCGCCCTGTCCAATGGCCTTCGACGAAGGCATTTTCTTTCAGAGGAATCATAACAGATTCTGCGTACAAGGATGGCTGACGAGATGAAATCGTTGTGAGATCAATTGGCTCATTAGTGTAAATAGGGAAAGCCGTTACTAACTTTAGTTTAAAATTTGATTCCTTAGGTCGGGCAGTATTGTTAATTAATGGAGTCCAAGCAAAAGAGTAATCATCAATATTTCCTTCCAAGCCAATTCGGAAGGTTTCTTGAATAAACTGAAAGCCAATTTTTCCTAAGCCTGAATAAAAATATCCAGAAAGGATACGATTTTTATTTTTTGTAATTGGAACGATCGAGGGATCATTAGCCAATTCAATTGGTAAAGCCGGAAGCACATTTAGCAGTGAAGAAGACAAACGAATATGAATTGTATCCTTAGAAGAGACTGTTGTTTTTACCGGCAAGAATTCGCTTATAGCCTTTTCCTTCGCATCGTGAAGTAAGAAAATAACGCCAAGCCCCTTGTTTATTGATTTTTTTAAATCACCTCTTTCCTGTGTACTAATTTCATTATACGATTTTTGATCTATAAATAATAAATCATAAGAATTCAAGATATCTGAATGGAGATTATCAATTTTTTCTTGTGGCAAGTTGTCGAACTCATAAGTAAAATTGTTTTTAGAAACTTGATAACGAACAGCAATTTGATGGTGCTTCTCAGAAAGAAAGTTTTTCAGAAAACGTACTTCCGCAGTGGGAAATTTTTGAATAAACAAAACTCGAAGTCGTTTTGTGGGCGAGACTTCAACAGGCAGACGCTCAGTGGATGTCGATCCTCTTATGCCTTCAGAAACAAGCGAGTAAATAGAATTTCCAGCACGCTTGGGAGTAAATGAAAGCGAGAAAGAGCTTTCTCCAATGTCTAAATTAGTGGAATCAATTGCCCCGCCAGGTCCAAGTAATTTCAACTTTGTTTTTTCTGTAGAATTGAAAGAACCTTTTATTTGTACACGATCATTGATGAATATTGGGGCAGGTATAATAAGTCTTGTTATTCCCTGAGGAGTCGCAGCTGGGATAAACTGAAAATCTTTATTCCGAAGAAGGTCAAATGCATATTCTGGAATTCCTTGACCAATTATATAAGAAATATTTTCACTGGACAAATCTTGCCATGATCTTAATGTTGATGAGCCAGAATATGACAGCGCATCTTCAGTTCGGATAACTTTTAATTTAGAGTTGGCATGAAGGATGCTGTCAACTTTGCTTTTCTGATAATTCCTGGTTAGAAGAAGAGTTGGCACCAGAATTCTTTCTGATAAATAAGTGGGTTGTAAAATGATTCCCAATAAGGAAACCAAAACAAAGCTTAAAGCAATACCACGTAAGGCGAGAAATTTTAGCTTGCGTCTAAACTCCCTGTAACCAAAAAAAGAAACCAAAGAAAATACAATGATAATGGCAATTGACAAAGGAAAGAGAGGATTGAAACTCAACATCATTTTTTCAATTGTTCAAAGCTTCGTAAAAACTCAAGCTCTAACTTTGTTGAGCTCGTTGATCGTTGATTTGGAGAGGACACCTGATGTGGTAAAACTTTCCAAAAGGATTTTCTTATTTCGATCAGCCCGTTCTCTATTTCATCTTCTGGTAGCTGATTTTCAGACAAGGTTTTAAGAAGTGATAAAGTTTTCAGATAAATCAACGGATTTTCCATTGCCTTGATCGACAACTCTTGCGCTGCCCGAGCGAAAATGATTTGATTTTTCTTTGGAATCGAAGTTACTTTTTCAGTCAACAGTTCTTCAATAATAGTCAGGGCGCTCCTGATCGCCGGATAGTCTTTCTCTCCCTTTTGCTCGGATTGGTTGGTGTTGGTTTTTATTTCAGACAGGTCGGCACTTAAACGCTTATCTTCTTTAAGTGGCGGAGGATCAAATCCTGTGCGATGAACATAAATTCTCGAATCATTGCTGATCTCTTTTAGTAGATTTAGTGCCTTGTATTGATAGGGCAAAGATTTTTCAGGTTCATACATCCTTAAGTAGAGTTCGGCGTCCCACATGATAGTTACAGCCGCTTTTAATTTTGCTTTTAAAGATTGAATGAAGAAGGTAGCCTCTTCTGTGTTGTCATGGCTGTGCGAAAATTCTTTTACAGGATCTTCCTTTTCTTCAGGATTTTTAATTTCCCTCTCGTGTTGATGAGCATCTTTCTTTTGCTCCACCAAGTTGTGCTCATTCTTAGTATCGTGAGCGTGACCAAATTGTTTAGTAACGTCCGTTTCACTTTCGTTTGGCTTGGCTGCTTGCTGCCCTATTCCGGCATCATCTTCCTCGCCTAAAAACTGGCCATACCGAAGCCTCAGAACTTTCTGATCGTAGCCCAACTCATTGCTTGTTGAATTGAATTGCAGTTTCGTCATTCGTTTCCCGTCGCGTAGTAATTTTTCGGTATCAATTATTATTTGTCGCTGGCTTCGAAAATATTCTGGCATGAGATCCACTCCCAGTCCACTGTCCACAGAAGTAATTTCAGTTGCTGTGTCTTGAACCGCTATAAAAAACGTTTCGGTTCGGGCATGATTAGGCATGGGCGTTTTATTGTCCCACGCCTCTGCATAGAAATAAAGTTCGTCTCCTGGTTCAAGCCCAAGTTTTTTCAGATCAAGCGAACGCGAAGCGATGAGGCTTTTCCCGGAGATTTTTCGTGGAGAAGTAAATCGCAACTTTTCTTCTCTGAATTTTACCGACTCCCCACTTCCTTTGCTTACCGTTGCTATCAGAATTGCATCGCTCAGTCCATAGTCATCGTTCAGCACTGAACTTACCACAAGTGGATAGAGCTCTTTGTATTTTAACTTTGTAAACTGTTGCAGGTTTTTCAATTCGACTTTTGGTTGCTCGTCTTTTATAGCTTCTAACTGATAATAATCTGAGCGATGAATTTGATTGCTATCGGACCATTGAATTTGATAAAACCCGGATTCAAAAATTTTCTTTTCGAAACTGTAATTTATTTTGGAGCCAACGGTTATTGAATCTTTTTCAGAGAAAAGCAATTTGACCTCTTTTGGTTCCCCAGAAAATTCCAAGCGCCAGGCGACGATACTTCCCTCCGGAATATGCAAATCAAAATTACTGGATGTAAATGACTTTAAACCTGTGTATCCCGGAGGAGAAACAGAAATTGATACGGAATGAATTGAGATGGACTTTGCTCCCTTATTCAGCTTTTGAAGCTTTTCAAAAGGAATCGATTCTTTAACATCTATTTTTCTTGAACCAGAAAATGATGAAGCGACTAAATAAACCGAAAAGGAGATCAGCAAAATTGCAAATGACCGAACAATATGATGAGGCAGTTTTATTGACGGATAAATTAAGTCGAATTGTTTAATTGTTTTAACTCGCTGAAGTTGCTGCAGGGTAGAAAGCTCACGATCATCAAGTAGCATTAAGTCAGCGCTCTCTTTTAGTGAGGTAAAATTTTGATTTAAAAATTGTGTGAAAGAAGTATTGTCAAGGCGATGAAGGTCAGATCGATAAAAAAGCATTATAGATGAACTTAACGCTGCTAAAACAGAACCAAATATTTCGATTGGGGCAGGTTCTATCAAGATCCAATCAACGATTGAATAACAAATGAGACCAAGTCCAAGTGACTGCAGAACAATTTCAGCGAATCGATATAAAAAATATTTTCGCTTTAATATGGCTATTTTATATAGAGCCTGTTCATTCATTGATTTCTTCGATAAGCGATGATCCTTTCAATCATTAGCAGGGTAAGCAATAAAACAATCAAATAACTATCGGCCGGTTGATGTTGCATAGAAGCTTGAATCTCCCGGCCTTCTGATCGGCCCGAAACCAATGTGTCCGAAACCATCCTTCGATCATTCGCACTTATTCGATCCTGCAGGTTACACTCTGATAGAAACAGTGTCGCCAATTGAGTTGTTAAATTGTTTCGCAAAACGACTTCCTGGTTCAACCCTTGAGTTATTTCCCATTGGTTAGTTTCTGTTTGCAGGATTAGTTCCGTGGATTCTTGCGGTTGAAGTCGGATTACTTTTTTAGAATTTATTCCAATGAGTGGTTTCTTAGAAAGCCAAATACACCAATCAACGGGTTGTGATGATAATTTTGACGTGCTGGTTTCAGTTAACATAATTCTAACTGGGAAAGATTTTCTGATCGCTTCTAATATTGCTTTGAAAACTTTATGATCGTAACTAAATTCAGTATCGGACACTAGTGCAACCTTAATTGTGTCAGGATCAGTGATTGAAGCGGTACTTGATTTTGAGCTTACTCTTTCAGTTGTAAAAAATGTTTGGTCAGATGAAGAATGGCCAGTGATAAGTAAAACACTGTCATGGCCTAACCTAATTGCCATCAATGGAAAATTAACTTTTCCGAATGGTTGACTGATCCAACGAACATGAGCAGGAAGCGTGGTTCTCAAACCTTTAAAGTTGTTTACGTTGTTTTTGGAAAAGACAATGACTTGCGATAAGTTTTTTTGTTTCAAATCATTAATCAACTTCCAATAATTAATTTCTACTGAACTTTTACTGCTATCTTTTAACTTAGGAAACCCTATGCCAAGTAAATGCAATTCGTAGCCGTCTTTTTTCAGGCTATCTAAAACCGAATGAATATTTTGTAACCCTGATAATCCAGATTCAACAACCGCCCATTTTTCTTTTCCCTCGTTGGAGCACTGTAATCCACTTAGAAGTAAACTAAAAACAATTATCATAGCGCAACGCAACGACAATAAGATGATTTCATTCAGCTTGATCCCTTTGAACTGCTGTGTACTTGTTTCAACCACATGACGTACACTGCCCAGTTTAATTATTTTTCCTTCTTTCCGGCTTAATAAATGAATGGCTATAGGGATTGATAATCCTGCCAGAGCGAATAAATATAGTGGATTGGTAAACATTACCGAAGCAAAGCTTTTCGAGCGTGCAGAAAATTGCGCAACACTACATCCACCGCTTCATTAATAAATACAAGCTGATAGTTGATTTGTTTTTCCAACATCCACTTGCGTGAGTCTCCGAGCCAATCCTGCATCCGCTTCGCGTAGCCTTTGCGCTGTACCAATGTGTCAGCCTTCGTGCGTACGCCAGTCTCTAAATCTTCAAAAGTAAATGAGCCATTAAAATCAAATTCCGTTTCATGTTTGCCCATCAAGTGGAAAACAATCACTTCGTTGCGTGCTGTTTTTAGTTTGGTTATAAATTTCTGAAGGTCTTCGGCATCATCATACAAGTCGGTAATGAAGACAATCATTTCTTTTCCATGATGATCAAACAATTGCTCCATTCCGTTGTCTTTTCTCCACGTTCCTTCACTTTTTAAGTGAACCAATTCATTTAAAAAACGAATAAACTGCTGTTGTTCAAAACGAGGTTGAACGGATGTAATCCGCTGGTCGTTCACTGTGAATAATCCGAGGGTATCACTTTGCTTTCGGGCCAGATAGCCTAAAGCCGCTGTGATTACTTTCGCATATTGAAGTTTGGTAAGTCCATCTTCCTCATACGCCATCGAGTGACTAGCATCTAAAATAAATTTGACAGTGATATTCGTTTCGATCTCTGATTGCTTGATATAATAACGTTCGGACCGTGCAAAGACTTTCCAGTCCAATTGGCGAAGATCATCTCCTGGTTGATAATTTTTATATTGATTGAATTCCTGTCCGGCTCCAACGGATTGGCTTTTGTTGCTGCCACTCATAAATCCTTCTACGATGATTCGCGCGATCAGCTCTAATCCATCAACTGTATTAAGGATTTCTGGCTTTAATAATTCTCTGATGCGTGCATCCACAATTATAGGCCTTTTGACAAGTTGATGTTGTTAAGCAAGTGTTTGGTGACATCTTCAGGGCTAACCCGTTCGGCTTCTGCTTTAAAATTCATTAAAATACGATGCCTCAATACCGGGTAAGCAACATGCTTTATGTCATCTTGCGTTACTGAAAAGTTTCCGTGAAGCAATGCGCGGGCTTTTGCAGTCAAGATCATCGCCTGTCCTGCACGTGGACCAGCGCCCCATCGAACCCACTCATCTACGTAATTGTTTTGTTTTTGACCAGGCCTTGTGCCTCTAACTATGCGACTGACCCAATCAATTAATTCTGAATTGATGTGAACTTCGCGCACAAGCTTTTGTGCCTCCAAAATTTTGTTTCCAGCAATCACATTTTTGATTGGCTCACTTTTTTTGCCAGTCGTATTTTCAAGAATAGAGCGTTCTTCTTCCAACGTCGGGTAATCTACTTTTATGTAAAGGAGAAAACGGTCGAGTTGCGCCTCTGGCAGAGGAAACGTGCCCGACTGTTCAATCGGATTTTGAGTTGCCAGAATAAAGAATGGCCGCTCTAACTGATACGTTGTGCCAGCATAGGTCACGGAAAACTCCTGCATTGCTTCAAGTAATGCCGATTGTGTTTTTGGCGATGTGCGATTTATCTCGTCTGCAAGAATAATATTGGCGAAAAGAGGCCCCTTGTTGAATTTGAAAATTCGTTTGCCAGTGGTATGATCCTCTTCCAGAATTTCGGTGCCAATAATATCTGAAGGCATTAGATCCGGCGTAAATTGAATTCTTCGAAAACGCAGATCAATTGCTTCGGATAGGCTTCGGATCATCAGCGTTTTGGCTAGACCCGGAACACCTTCTAGTAAAGCGTGCCCACCTGCAAGAAATGTTATAAGCAATTGGTCAATTATCTCTTCTTGCCCTACAATCACTTTTTTAATTTCTTGCTTCAAATCATTAAGGCTGGCTATGATTTCTTGGGCTGATCGCTCCACTTCTTTTAAATTACTCATTTGACTTAACTGGTTAATGCATACATCACAATATTGATACTAAATCTGGTATTGTCGATTCGATAAAATCTCTTGTTACGAAAATCATAATCCCATTCACAACCGTAATCTTTATTGCTATAGAGCACTCCGATTTTATTTTTGATTTCAATAGCCTTTAGATAATTATGTACAATATCATCACCCCAACCATTCAGTTCTTGCGAAGTAGTTGGTGGGCCATCGAAGTGAAAAAAAGAATTATAAATAGAATGATTGTTTGGAATTTTCTTTAATGAACCTGTTCCAAAGATTTGTTCCATTTGTGCTTCAAAAGATTTGGCAAATAATCCATCAATATCGTGGTTGCAATCGTCTGCCAGTACAAAGCCACCATTCTTTACGTACTTCTCAAAATTCTCTTTTTCTTTAGCGGTGAACTCCACTAATTTGTGTCCACTCAAATAGCAAAAGGGGCAGCGAAAGATTTCATCATTGCCTAGAGCCACAATGTTTTCCTTTGTCTCAACCTCAATGGTAGTGTATTCAATCAATGAATTTAAGACATTTGCCGGCATGCGCTGATCGACCTCCCAGTCGCCTGATTCGTATTGTAATCTCGTAAAGAAAAATTTATTTGAATCGGGCATTTAACGCAAGGTCTAACCTAAAAACTAAAGTGTACTTTAAATTTATACAAACGGATTATACAAACGATTTCGTTGTGGCAATCCACAAAAAAATAATCCCCGACCAAGCCGGGGATTATCATCTAAGTTCAAATCGGGATTACACTGCGTCGGACAAACTGGTAAAGGTAAAGTCTCGAACTTTAAGAGGAGGCAAAAGATAATTGTTGTTCGATTCCTCACTCACAATTCGTTCTGTGACCCCCATTTCTTCCAGGTTGTTAAGCATAATCACAGGACTTTCATTGAATCGGAAATTTTTAACCGGATATTGAATTTTTCCGTTTTCAATGTAAAAAGTTCCGTCTCGTGTAAGCCCCGTCAGTAAGAGCGATTGCGGATCAACATCACGGATGTAATAGAGACGCGTAACAAGGATTCCTTTTTTTGTTCCTGCAATTAATTCCTCAAGGGTTTTCGTTCCTCCCTGCATGATCGCCGAATCAGGACCAGGAACTGCTTTAACGCCTTTTTTCTCAGCCCAATACCTAGAGTAACTAAGATTTTTTACGACTCCTTTTTCAATCCAAGTTATTTTTTCTTGAGGTCGTCCATCGCCGGTCCATGTACTTGTTGGTAAATCCAGATTCAAAGGATCAGAATAAATATTTACTCTTTCATCTACTAACTTTTCTCCCAACTTTGTTTTGCCACCGGCCATGCTTAGGAAGCTGCGACCCTCATCTGCTTGTCGCGCATCAAGGCCGAAGAAAATCCTTTCTAGCAATACCGCCACTGCAGCGGGCTCAAGAATCACAGTATATTTCCCAGGCTCAATTGCTTTGGCTGTGGCTGACTTCACTGCCTTCTCTGTAGCAATTTTTGTTGCAATTCTTGTGTCCAGTTTTGCCACATCATTGTATCCCCTTGTTGCATAACCTGAACCTTTTCCATCTTCCGTTCTAACAGTGATAGAAAAATTTACGTTAGTGGATGCATTGTATGCAAATAGCCCTTTGCTGTTCATCATCGCAGAGAATCCGTTGTTGTCTTCCCAAAATCCTGCTCCAATCGCTTTGTTGTCTTTCGTGATCTGCAAACTTTGTGCAACTGCATCGGCCCGGAACTTCGGTGTGATTGCGGCGGTAGCCGGAATAAAATTAATCGATTCGGCATAAGATTGCGGCCCAAGTATTGAGACATACTCTGGATTTTCGGGGGCAAGTTGTGCCAGTTCTTCTGACCTGCGAACTACTTTTTCAAGTGAGGCATCGTCAAATTCATTGATCGTGGCAACACCAGATTTTTTTCCGTAAGCCGAGGAAACAACCAGGCTGTTTTGACTGATACGGCCACTGGTTGAAACAGAATTGCGAGCATAGCGAATATTGCCGCTGTCATTTCCTGTAAGGTTGACTTCGCACTCGTCTGCTTTGGAGTAGTTTAATGCTTTTTGCATTAGCGCTTTTGCTTCTTCTTTGGTAAGTATAGCCATAGTCGAATTCGTTATTAGTTGTTCGTTATTAGTTGTTCGTTGATGTTGATGGTTATTAGTTTGCTTAACCAAAAACGATCGACGATTATATTTTTCTTGCTGTGTTGATTACATTGACTCCGTTGAAGCGTGCGGTAGCGCAGCCATGTGATACAGCGCTGCTTTGCGGAGGCTGGCCCTTGCCATCGAAGAATGATCCGCCTAAACGATAATCGCTTTGATCCGCGATGCCTGCACATGAATTCCAAAACTCTTGTGTATTGGATTGATAGGCTACATCTTTTAACATGCCAACAATTTTTCCGTTTTTGATTTCATAAAAGAGCTGTCCACCAAATTGAAAATTATATCGTTGCTGATCGATAGAAAAAGAACCATCGCCAATAATGTAAATTCCTTTTTCAACACCCTTGATCAGATCATCGACACTCTTTTTTTCTTTACCTGGTTGAAGTGAAATGTTAGGCATGCGCTGAAATTGTACGCTGCTCCAGTTGTCGGCATAGCAACACCCCTGTGAAGCATTGAGTCCAAGAATATGAGCCTGATCGCGAATGGTTTGATAGTTGACCAAGATACCATCTTTAATAATATCCCACTGCCCACATTTCACGCCTTCGTCATCATACCCAACTGCACCAAGTGAGCCAACCTGTGTTTTGTCCGCAACAATATTGACGAGCTTATTTCCGTAGTTGAATTTCTTGGATTCCCATTTGTCCAATGTCAAGAAACTAGTGCCAGCAAAGTTGGCCTCATAACCTAACACACGATCCAATTCTGTGGGATGACCAGCAGATTCATGAATGGTTAACCAGAGATGTGAAGGGTCGAGAACCACATCGTATTTTCCGGCCTCCACCGATTTCGCGGTCATTTTTTCCTTTACTTGAACTCCAGCGGCTTTTGCATCTTCGAGCATATCGTAGCGGCCTTTGTACAATGTTGTAATGCCTTGTATTTTATCCTGAGGTCTGGCATTAAGATATTCGTAGCCCATTCCAATCGGTGTACTCAGTGCGTTGCGGGTTTCAAATTTTCCGGAAGCGGCATCAATGGCAGTAATAAAAAATGCAGGCCAGATACGATGGATATCCTGATCGATGTATGAACCATCTGTTGATGCAAAATATTTTTGTTCATTCACTAAGAAGAGAAGAGAAGTGATGTAATTCGCTCCACCTTTCATCGCAGCACTGTTCACGCCCAATAGCAAATCAACTTTTTCTTTGATCGGAACTTCGAATGCATTTTTTTCAATTGGTGCTTTCCAGCTTACCTCACCATAACCTTTTTGCGGAGCAAGTTGAACTGGCTCGGTAAGTAATCGCGAATTTTCTTTGGCAACGGCAACGGCAAGTTCGGCCGCTTTGGCAATGCTGTCATTATCAAGTTTGTCGATGGCCGCAAAACCCCAACCTCCATTGGCGACGACGCGAATGCCCATCCCGTAAGATTCGGTATTTACAATGTTTTGAACCTTGTCTTCGCGTGTGACAACAAACTGATTGAGGTATCGCCCGATGCGCACATCGGTGTATGTTGCGCCCTTTGCCGTTGCTGCATTCAGCGCAACGTCAGCCAATTGTTTCTTTAGTGCCGGGTCAACTGTTTCGAGCATTCGTTCTGGATCAATCGGCCTGCCGATCACCGGAATACCGGGCATCATGGCAGCGGTGGCTCCCATTCCCGTGAGGTAGATAAAATCTCTTCGTTTCAAAATGTTGGGGTTAAGTTTCTGCGATTTTACTAAGACGGATACTGAATTGAAATAGTTGTTTATAATTTACACAAAGCTTTTTTGAATGCAAATGGTCGTTTGATAATGGAACGTTAAAACATTGACTCCCATAAATAAAAAACCCCGACACGTGCCGGGGATTTCATTTTAGAATAAATTGTTTTTACACAGCATCGGATAAGCTAGTAAATGTAAAGTCTCTGATCTTCATATAGGGGATAAGGGAGGGAGTTCCTCCACCTTCGCCATTACCCACACGAACTTGCTTGCCCAATGTTTCCAAATTATTGAGCATGATAATGGGGCTTTCATTGAAGCGGAAATTCTTTATTGGATGTTTAATTTTTCCGTTCTCGATATAAAATGTTCCATCGCGAGTCAGGCCTGTGTACAATAGCGTTTGTGGATCAACAGCCCGTATGTACCAGAAGCGAGTAACAAGCACACCCTTCTTTGTGTCTTTGATCATATCTTCGAGGGAGGCGTTACCTCCATCCATAATTCGATTGCCGGGGAATGGAACAGGCTCAACACTTTTTTGTGAAGCCCAGTAGCGGTCATAAAATAAATTCGAGACCACTCCATTTTTAATGATGTCCATTTTCTTGCGTGCCAATCCATTGCCTGTCCATCCTGATGCTGGGACTTCCTCATTCCATGGATCGGTATAAATGTTTACACGCTCGTCAACTATTTTCTCTCCGAGCTTAGTCCCTCCACCCTTCTTCGACATGAAGCTGCGGCCTTCATCAGCCTGGCGAGCGTTCATTCCAAAAAACATCAAACCAATTAAATCTCCTGCCGCTGCAGGTTCCAGTATCACCGTATATTTCCCTGGCTCAATTCCCTTTGCATTTCGTGATTGAAGAGCTTTATCAATGGCCACTTTCGAAGCTTCTGCTGTGTCCAGTTTTTTCACATCATTAAAACTTCTTGTCACCCAGCCGGAACCTGTGCCATCATTGGTACGCATGGTTACGGTAAAATCCACGCTTGTTGCTTTATTGTAGGCGAATAATCCTTTGCTATTCATTAATGCACTGAAACCGCGGTTGTCAGTGAGATAACCAGCCGCGGTAACATCCTTTGCAGCGGCTGGGTTTATGCTATTGGCAGCAGCCTGTGCACGATATTCAGGCGTGATGTTTGCCGTTGCTTCAATGAAAGTTTTCGATTCCAAATAATTTTGTTGGGTCAGTGGTTCCATAAACTCTGGATTTTCAGGAGCAAGTTGAGCTAACTCTTCAGAGCGTTTCACCACTTTTTCTAATGAAGCGTCATCAAATTCGTTGATCGTTGCCGTTCCTGATTTTTTTCCGAAATACGATTGCACTGCCAGGCTTACATTGCTGTCTTCACCTGAAGTGGACACACTATTTCTCGCATAGCGAATGTTCCCGCCATCATTCCCGTTTAAGTTTGCTTCTATGCCGTCAGCTTTCGAGAAGGCGATCACTTTTTTCAGGATCTGTTGCGCTTCGTCTTTTGAAAGTATTGCCATATTTAATTTCGTTATTAGTTGTTCGTTATTAGTTGTTCGTTGATGTTATTGGTTATTTTATTTCGATTAACGATTAACCAACAACTATCAACGATTATATAGTTCTTCCTGTGTTAATCACATTCACTCCATTGAATCGCGCAGTTGCTGATCCATGTGATACGGCATTGGATTGTGGTGGCTGACCCTTGCCATCATTGAATGCTCCGTTCATTCTATAGTCACGTTCATCACAAACCTGGACACATGAATTCCAGAAGTCTTGAGTGTTGGCCTGATACGCAACGTCTTTCAACATGCCTTCAATTTTTCCGTTCTTGATTTCGAAGAAGAGAACTCCTCCAAATTGAAAATTGTAACGCTGTTGGTCGATAGAGAAGGAGCCATCTTTCACAATATAAATTCCTTTTTCAACGCCCGCGATCATTTGATCGGGTGTCATTTGCTCTTTACCGGGTTGCAACGACACATTGGCCATGCGCTGAAACTGTACGTCACTCCAGCTTTGGGAATAGCAACATCCATGTGATTCTTTTTGGCCAATGATATTTACCTGATCGCGGATCGCCTGATAGTTAACTAATATTCCGTCTTTAATTAAATCCCATTTTTTGCATTGTACTCCCTCGTCATCGTAACCAACTGCACCAAGAGATCCAACTTGAGTTTTATCAGCAACAATGTTCACTTGCTTACTTCCGAAATTGAATTTCCTGGTTTGCCATTTATCCAGTGTGAGGAAACTGGTGCCTGCATAGTTGGCCTCGTAACCCAACACACGATCGAGCTCTGTTGGATGACCAACGGATTCATGAATGGTGAGCCACAGATGAGAAGGCTCAAGAATCAGATCATATTTGCCAGGTTCAACGGATTTGGCGGCAATCATTTGCTTGACTTGCTCTGCGGCCATCGAAGCATCTTCAACGATATCATACGATTTGTTATACATGATGATTCCTCCTGGCCCCTGGATTTTATCTGCTGCATTTCCATCTAAATATTCGTAGCCCATACCAACCGGTGCGCTGAATGCCGGTCTGCTTTTGAATTGACCTGACGCACGGTCAACGGCATTCACATTAAAATTGGGCCATGTGCGGTGAACGTCCTGATCGATGTAGGAGCCTTCTGATGAAGCAAAATATTTTTGTTCGTTCACCAAAAAGATAATACTGTTGACAAAGTTAGCTCCCTTCTCCATCGCTTTCGCATTCGCGTTAAGCAAGAGATCGACTTTTTCTTTCACAGGAACTTCAAATCCGTTTTTTACGATTGGTGTCTTCCAGCTCACCTCGCCGTATGATGGAGTGGCGGCTAGTTTCACTGGTTCTTTCTGAAATTTTGAATTAGCTTTCGCAATAGCTACGGCACGCTCAGTTGCTTTTTTTAATCCATCAGGGGTTACATTATTACTGGCCGCAAATCCCCATGTGCCATTCACAATCACACGGATGCCCACACCAAATGATTCAGTGTTGACGATATTTTGAACCTTCTTTTCACGTGTGGTAACAAACTGATTCAGGTATCTCCCGATCCGGACATCAGTGTAAGTGGCGCCCAGTGATTTTGCTGTATTCAAGGCAGCATCCGCCAGCATTTTTTTCTGTTGTACATCCATTAAGGGATCCAGAAATCGTGCGGGGTCAACGGAGTTGGCAAATGACGAGAAAGGCAGCATCATTGCGCCTGCACCCATCCCTGTCAATTGAATAAAATCTCTTCTCTTCATTTAATTGGTTGTTAGTTGTTGGTTGATAGTTGTTTGAGTTGATTGCAGTTTACTATTGGCTAATAACGATCAACCAACAACTATTAACTATTTATATTGTCCTCCCGGTATTAATAACATTTACAGCATTGAACCGTGCGGGTGAACTTCCATGCGACACCGCACTGACTTGCGAAGGTTGTCCTTTGCCATCGAAAAAAGAACCGAACATCCGATATTCTTTTTCATCGCAAACTTTTACGCAACTGTTCCAAAACTCCTGCGTGTTGGATTGGTAGGCGACATCGTTAAGCATGCCAGCAATTTGCCCATTCTTAATTTCATAAAATACGGTTCCTCCAAATTGAAAATTGTAGCGTTGTTGATCGATCGAATAAGAGCCTCGTCCCGCTATATATATTCCTTTCTCGACATCCTTAATCATTTGATCACTGCTGTAGGGATCTGTGCCTGGTGCCAGAGAAACATTGGGCATCCGCTGAAATTGCACATCACTCCAGCTTTGGGCGTAGCAACATCCATGTGATTCCTTCTGACCGAGCATATGAACCTGGTCGCGGATCGCTTCTAAGTTGACAAGAATGCCGTCTTTAATTAGATCCCAACGCTTGCACTTTACACCTTCATCGTCATAACCAACTGCACCAAGAGATCCAACTTGCGTTTTATCAGCAATGATATTGACTTGCTTGCTTCCGTAATTAAATGTTCCGGATTTTAATTTATCAAGAGAGGCAAAGCTTGTCCCCGCATAGTTAGCTTCGTACCCTAAAATGCGATCCAACTCGAGCGGATGGCCTATAGATTCGTGAATTGTTAATCCAAGATGATTAGGTTCAAGCACTAAATCGTACTTGCCAGGCTCCACTGATTTTGCATTGATCATGTCCTTAGCCTGTTTCGCTGCTATGGTAGCGTCTTCTACAATATCGTAGCTGTTGCGGTACAAAACCATTCCGGATGGACCAGAAAGTTTGTCTTCATTTTTAGGGATCATGTATTCATAGCCCATGCCCATGGGAGCGCTCATCGCATCGCGTGACTTAAATTTGCCGGACGCACGATCAATTACCGACACTGTAAATGTTGGCCATATCCTATGAATGTCCTGATCGATATAAGATCCATCAGAGGAGGCAAAATATTTTTGCTCATTCACCTGAAAAAGATTCGAACTTGCAAAGCTCGCTCCGTTTTTGGTTGCACCATTATTAGTTCGGAGAAGTAAATCAACCTTTTCTGAAACAGGAATTTCAAATGAATTTTTTTGTATCGGAGTATTCCACACTACTTCCCCAAAACCCTGAACAGGCGCAAGAATGACCGGCTCTTTCTGAAATTTTGAATTAGCTTTCGCAATAGCAACAGCACGTTCGGTAGCTTTCTTAATACCATCAGGTGTTACTTGATTGGTTGCTGCAAAGCCCCATGTACCTTTAAAAATGACACGCACACCAACACCGAACGACTCTGTATTGACAATATTCTGAACTTTATTTTCACGTGTGCTGATGAATTGATTTAAGTAACGACCAATTCTTACATCGGTGTAAGTGGCGCCTAAGCTTTTTGCAGTGTTAAGCGCGGCATCGGCTAATTGTTTCTTCTCACCAACTGACAATGGCGATTCCAGTAAAACTTCTACAGGAACAGAATTGCCCACTATTGGCAACATCATCCCTGCAAATCCCATTCCGGTCAGTCCTACAAATTCTCTTCTATTCATGTTTTAATAATTGTTTTGTGCGGACACAAGGAATTCGCAATTGGATTATCATACGATCGGGTAAAGTTCTCTTTATGCTCATTTCATGTGTTAATAATAGTCTTTTTATTGGCATGGAATGGCCTGGATTATCATGCTGTTGGATTTAGAGAATCTTAATGGCCATTTCATTAGTCTCGAGAATTTTTGAATTGAAAAGTAATCAAAATCGCGAATGGATTTTTTAAATAATTGTTGAATTAAAAGATTTATTATTTGAATGGCGACCGGTACATTTTTTTAAGTGGGAATTATCCCTTTTCGACAGCAAAGGTGTCATTAAAACATTTTCCATATTGCGCGTAAATTCGGAGGTTTGTAAAGTCATGGCTAAGTGGTGTATTATTTTTTTACTATTCGGACGGGTTGCATTTAGCCAACAGATTATTGAGGGGAAAATTGTTGATGCAGACACGGGCGAGCCAGTACCGTTTGCGTCCGTTGGTATAATCGGCACGTCCAAAGGCACGAGCTCCAATCTCAATGGGCAGTTTACGTTGCCTGTTTCCGGATCGGTGTCTCTAAAAATTACTTGTGTTGGTTACGACACTAAGGAAGTTGCCGGACAGAAAAACATTCAATTGATCAAACTAACCGCAAGCGACATTCAATTAAGCCAAATTGTAATTCTTAGTAAAGATGTTAACCCTCAAAAAATTGTACACAAGGCGTTTGCGAGTGTTCCCAAGAACTACATTAATCAATCTTTTTTGCAGAAATTCTTTTATCGTCATTACTGCAAAGACGACTCCGTTTATGGGCGTTTGATAGAAGCATTTGTAGACGTTTGGAAGCAAGATGGATATCGCTCGGTGCAGAAATCGGCAGGCGACAAAGAGCAAATTCGAGTTACGCAAATCAGACGAAGTCTTGATAACACGGTCATGGCACAAGGACATGATCCAATCTCGATTGGAAATGTACTTCAAGCTGATTTGGTCGGTTATCAAACTCAGCAGAAAAGTCAGCATGTTTCATTTTATACAGATGTGAGTAATCTTGAAACAGACTTCGAAAACTATTTTTTTACATTCGAAGGGATCACCACGTATGACGGAGAAGATGTTTACGAGATAAATTATGCGTACAAAAAAGACTCTGTCCTCACAACGTCCGGTAAGTATCTTAGCCTGACGGACATTAGTGGCACGCTATACATCACCATGCATTCGCATGCTATTGTGAAGACAGAAGAACTTAAGCAATATGGACCAAACTATGTTCGCACTTCAACGTACTATCGAAAGTTTAACAACAGGTATTATCCCTACCAGCTGAGGCGTGAAGGTGAAAATCAACACGCAGATAATACAACGCACTCATTTCATATCGATCTGATGTCGGTAGAAACACGGACGGATGTAACCGAAAAGTTTGTTGGGCGGGAGCCAGGACGTGAAGAATTATTGAAGATTCCGTATGACTCTGTTTTCTGGAGCAACAATACAATGCTAAAAACGACACCACTTGAGCTTGAGATTATCCGGGATTTAGGAAAGGGCACTTCGCTCGACAAACAATTCTATCTCTACCGCCAACATGAAATGAACATAACCGATGGTGGAAAAAATGGGATTGAAAAATTTAATTGGTTTAGAGAAGACAGCAAAGGCAAACGAACTCTTTATTTGTTTTTTTGGAAGGGAGATTGTAAACCTTATTTAGTGGATGTTGAACTTGCCAAGCGATTGCATATCAAGTACCGCAATCAAATCACATTTGTCTTCCTTTCCAAGGATGAAGACGAGGAGCAATGGAAACAACAAGTGTCGAAATACAACTTGACTTCAGATGGCATCATCAATTATCGAATTGGAGAAAGCCAGGAGTTAGAGAAACAGTTTAGAATAAAGGGTGTTCCCGCTTTTATTTTGATCTCGCGAAATGGTGAAGTATTTGATTTCGATGCCAAGCATCCCAGCAACACTTTGCTGGAAGATGATTTTAAGATGTTGCTGCAAAATAAAAGAGATCATCAATAACCACTTTCTGTGAATGCAGGGATTGGGAGGCTTTCAGGACGGACATTATCCCTGACTGGGGTAAACAAAAACCAATAATTTTTCTTACCTTTTTGTCCCCACCAAAAACCATAAGACCATGAAAATGATTCTTCTCATTAGCATTTGTTCCTTTCTGATTGGAAGTTGTAAATCCTCCAGTCAAAAGGAGCCAGATCTCGTTGTTG
>Ga0207112_1078_pt1 | contig 25874 bp, 18 predicted proteins | sample Alteio_BWMinHeat_72_FD_153549 | JGI IMG/M metagenome (GOLD analysis project Ga0207112, IMG submission 153549) | Enriched cells from forest soil in Barre Woods Harvard Forest LTER site, Petersham, Massachusetts, United States -... | ecosystem: Environmental > Terrestrial > Soil > Temperate forest >...
GTATTCTCATACTGAATATTATCGGTTGACGCCGCAATACGGCGCACGATATGGATTCACTGGCTTGCCGATCTCCGATTCAACCTTGGGAAATGAACTTGTGCGAGCATTCGTCGGTGGTGATCAAATAGGTTGGCTGCCGCGCGTGGAATTCGAGCAGGACAATGGTACATTTACTGTGGGAGCCGAACTTCGCCGTTATCGATCGACGCATTGGGGAAAATTGCTTTCTGCAGCAACTATACCTGCCGATCTACCAGGCGATTATCATTTTTACGAATACAACGGTGGAAAGGATGTGATCGCTGGATATTTATCAGAGCAGCTTTCGTTTTCGGCTCCGCTGAGCGTTCTGGCGAGTCTGCAAGTGGTAAGCGATAAATATCTCTTTTATAATGAGAAGCCGTTCTATGTTGATAGTGGGATGTCGGTTGCGAGTGGTGTCGGTGTAGGGTGGAAGAGTTATGGTTTCACGGTGCCGCTGTTGTTTGTCAATCCACGACTCGGTATAAATTATGCCTTCGACAAGGCCAGCGTCTTTGTCTCTGCTGCCTATACCTCTCGCGAGCCAGTGCTCTCCGCTTACTACAACGCAGAATTCTTCAGCGAACCGAATTTTGCTCGCACCGCTACAGGCGACTTTGATTTCAATAATCCAAAGATCAAGCCTGAACATTTACTCGATCTTGAACTGGGAACGAGATCCTCAATCATGCAGAACGCCGTGATCAATGACCTAAGTCTTAGCATCAACGCTTACTATATGAGCTTCAAAGACGAGATACTCAAGACGGGACACACAGATCACTTTGGCTCATCCATCGTAGCTAACGCAGACAAATCACTTCACTACGGTCTTGAAACATCCATCGATGCCCGGTTCGCCGATTGGATATCTCTTGCACTGACGTTCACTGCCAGCCACAATGAGATCATTCAATTTTCGGAATATTCTGATACGATAAATGTCGATGGCAAGGTCCCGATCGGCTTTCCAACAACGACTGGTGGACTTATGTTAATGCTCGCGCCGGCAGCAGGGTTAAACTTCTCCATCACGGGCAGATACGTTGGAGCGTTCTACGGAGATATTGTTAATTCGGATCTCTATAAGAATGCTGCATACTTTGTACTCAATGGTTCAGCCAGTTACAAACTAATGAAGGTACTCGGGCTTAGCTATCTGCAGTTCAAGGTGACGGCGAATAACTTGACAAACACGCTCTACACAAGCTACGTCGAACGCGACGCAGGTTTCTTTGTCGGTGCGCCGTTCAATCTGTTCGCACAGATGGAGATCGGATTATGAACAATAACTCCACAAATGAAAACGGGAGAGCTGTGCTCTTGCTCAACGGCGTTAATGATCTTCCGTTGAAGGACGTCAGAGATCTTGTTGCATCAAGCAATCTTTTCATTTGCACCGATGGTGCTGCGCGCTATGCCTTGAAACGCGATCTCATCCCTGATGTCGTCATTGGTGACCTTGATTCGATCACACCTGAAGATTTAGTGAGAGCTAGAAGCGAGGATGCCCAGATCGTCAAGCTCCCGGAACAGGAATCAGGCGATTGTGAAAAAGCACTTCGTTGGTTACTGGCGAATGGAATTGACCAGGTGGTCGTACTGGGGCACGGCGGCGGCGGGAGGCAGGATCACACGCTGACAAATTACAGCGTCCTCATGCGGTACGCATCGAAGTTTCCAGTCTTCATGGCCTATGACTTGAACCACAAAATACAATTTATGCATATGCCAGGCGAAATTCGACTAAGGGGGTGGGCCGGACGTCGAGTGTCGCTCATACCATATCCGATCTCCCTGAGAGTGACGCTGCGAGGATTTCTGTACCCACTCAACGACGAAGATCTGATGCTTGGCGTTCGAGAAGGCTTGAGCAATCGCATGCTCTCGGACGAAGCTAGTATCAGCATGGCTTCAGGAGCAATGCTCGTGTTCCTAGAGCGAGTCCAGAGCCAATGAGCTGATGTCCACTTCGCTCACGCCACACTTAGGCGGACTCGATCTTGCGATCATCATCTTTTATCTCGCTGCAAATGTCCTTATCGGCTTTCTCGCCGTTCGACGGCATAAGCCAAAAAGCGATGCGGAAGATTTCATTCTCGCCGGTCGCACGCTAACTATTCCTGCTTTCGTCGCTACGCTTGTTACGATGTGGTATGGCGGAGTGCTTGGCGTTGGTGAGTTTTCCTATGATAAGGGAATTGTGATGTGGGTCGTCTTCGGCATACCTTATTATGCTGCGGCGCTGCTCTTTGCATTCTTCCTTGCACATCGAGTCAATAGCGATCGCGCGAACGCGACTATTCCTGATCGTCTGCGCTCGACGTACGGCGAGCGCAGCGGATATCTTGGAGCAGGGATCGTCTTTTTCCTGACGAGTCCTGCCGGATACATCATGACGCTTGGTACGCTCTATCAATGGTTTTTCGGTATCAATACGACATTGGGGATGATCATTGCGGTGGCGACTCCGCTGCCATATCTTCTGATGGGCGGATTGCGCGCACCAGTGCGAGCGGATGCGCTGCGCTTCATTACAATGTTTTTCGGCTTCGCGGTTGTGCTGCCTTACGCATATCACACGTTTGGTGGCTGGAGCTTTATTGCGTCGCACGTGCCGCCCGGTCATTTGAAACCGACAGGCGGGCTTAGCCCGTGGTATATCGCTGTGTGGTACATCATTGCGCTGAGTACGCTCGTTGATCCGAATGTGAACACGCGTGTCTTTGCATCGAAAGAAACTCGGGTTGCGAAGTGGGGACTTATTATCTCGGTTGGTTGCTGGTTGATCTTTGATCTGATGACGAATCTTGCTGGCCTCTATGCCCGAGCAGCGTTCTCATCGCTTCCCGAAAGCCGGTTCGCATTTCCAGCTCTTGCAGAACGTGTGCTGCCGATGGGACTAAAGGGCGTATTCTACACAGGATTACTCGCAACCGAATTGAGTGCCGTGGATGCGTTCTCTTTCACGAGCGCTACGATCGTAGGACATGATATCCTTTGGCGGCTCTTTGGATATGGTGATGTCACGAAAGTCACACGGTTCACACGATACGGATTGCTCATCACCGCCGTTGTTACGTTCTTCATTATTCTGATCACGCCGAAGATCTATCTTATCTGGTACGCACTTGGCTCGATCATGGTACCCGCGATTCTCCTGCCGTTAACGTTAAGCTATTTTCCGAAGTGGCGTCCAAGTCAAGGTGCTGCATTTTGGAGTATGGTGCTCGGGCTCGCGGGATCGCTCGCAGCTTACATTATTGGCATCACTCGCGGTGATGCCGTCGCGCCGCAGTATCTGTGGGGGATGGAGCCGATGTATGCCGGGCTTGTGTTTTCGATCGCGCCGTTGGTCATTGATCGGATTGCGCGAAGACGGAGGTCACTTGCCTGAAGTCAGCCTTCGAATTTTTCGGACAGTCCCGTCCCAAGCTTTTTTAACATCGCGGCGAGATCTCGCTGTTCATCCGGCGTGAGGACCTTCGCGATACTCGCGACATAGCTTGCATGCTTCGGGAAAATATCGTTAAACAATTTCTTGCCCTCTGCGCTTAATCTGACCTCGACAGAGCGTCGGTCATCTTTATTCGTTATTCGCTCGATCAGTCCTTCACGCTGGAGATTATCCAAGACTACTGTCATATTTCCACCAGAGACGAGCATCTTCTTACATAGCTGTCCGATCGTCATCGGGCCCAGATGTCCGATGGATTCGAGCACAGCGAACTGTGGCTGCGTTAGGCCATAGGCAGAAATATCCTTGATGGTCAATTTGTTAAACGTGGTGAACGCACGTGCGAGTTTGGTCCAGAGATCAAGTGCACGTCCCGCGTCTATCCCGTATGTGGTCGAAGTATCCACAAGTTTCTGAAACTCCAATTGTTTGATGAGAAGAGCAATCACTCCACTGAGCGACAATCTACAGAGGCCTCAAGTTACAAAGACTAACTTGTATCCCAAGCGTTCTCCCATGTCGAAGGGGGCTTGAATGTAGCTGAGCGGTCCAATAGCCTTTGTAAATAAAAGTCAATGAAACATATACTCAAGGGGATCATGATCAATGCGCAAGCTCAAATTTAGCTAGCAAAAAAGTAGTTTGAGTTCGTTGTAACAAGCGTTGGCTGCTCCGTGTCAACTATACGCTCCAACATTCTCGTTCAAGAGGACGGGCTCTGCTGTTTCTCCACTACGGTTTTTTTGAGGTGTTGTTATTTTATCTCTTTCATCCAATGAAAATCGTTGATACTCGGTCGTTAATGCGTAAAGCGTTTTTGCGGAGCCTCTGGATAGGCTTAACAATGCTCTTGGCAGGGGTCTATGTTATTTATCAGGCGCACGCTCATGCCAATGGGCAGGGAATCGGGGGGAAGACTCAAAAGGGCGGCAACACTACGGGATGTTACTGTCATTGCGCCTCTGCGTCTTCTGCAACGACGGTTGCGTTTTCCACAACTGCGACTACAATCTATACTGGCCAATCCTATTCTTTTACGGTTACGGTTTCAAACTCGTCAGAATCCGGTGCCGGTGTTGAAGTTGCAGCACAGCGTGGTACACTCACTGCAGGCACTGGCACTCAGGTCATCAGCGGAGAATTGACACACAGTTCTGCTGCAACATCCTTGCCTGCGAGCTGGACGTTCACATATACTGCGCCCTCCACGAGTGGCACCGACACGCTTTTTGGTACTGGCAATGCCGTCAATCTCGATGGTTCAAACGGAGGAGGAAACTGCACAGACGTTTGGAATTTCTCTCCAAAGTATGTGATCACGGTATCCGATGTTCCGGTGACGAAGGCGATCTCGCTCAGTCGCAATACGATCGCACTTGGGAGTGTCAGACTTGGTCAGACGAAGAAAGATACGATGCAGCTTCGCTCGACAAGTACGTCAGCGATCACGGTCAATACATCGCTAAACAGCGGTACCGTCTTTAGCCGTTACCCCACAACAAGCAATCGCTCCATCGCGAGTGGTACGCAAGAGATCGATACGATTTATTTCGCGCCTACAAGCAGAGGTAGCTTCACCGATTCGCTTATTATTACATCCGATGTTGACCTTACGGTCGATAAGCGTAAGGCGGTTTACCTCACAGGTTCGGGTATCCAGGCTGTTTATTCCGGCGGATCAGCGGTGGCATTCGGCAACTTGCGGACGAACCAGACCAAGTTGAAGAGCTTCGTCTATTCGAATACGGGTGACGATACGTTGTTCATGCAGACTCCCGCAATTTCCGGCGGCGGATTTACGATCGCAACGCAGCCGACGAGATTGAATCTTCCACCTGGTGGAAGTGACTCGGTCGTAGTGCAATTCAGTCCAACTGCAAAACAACCCTATGGCGGCACGCTCACGCTTAGCGCGACGGGCCTTACCATTCCATCCGTGACGCTTTCGGGAACGGGCGTCGCTCCAACGATCGCCGTGACTTCACCAACGAACATTGGTGGTGTGCGCATCAATCTGCAAACGCAGGGGACGGTTGTTCTTCGCAACACAGGCACAGATACGCTGCACATTTCGGGAGTAACTCTCTCGGGCAGCAACGCAGCTCGATTCAATCTTTCTACCCATTCATCGACGATCGCGCCTGGCGGACAGGGTGTAGTGTTGGTCAACTATTTCCCGCTTATTGAGAAATTTGACACCGCGATTGTAACGGTTGCATCGGATGATGCTTCAAATCCATCCGTCAACATCACGGTCATTGCGCAGGGACTTGCCCCACATATCGCGGTAGTGCCTGCAGATACTCTTGACTTCGGCAGCGTTCGCATCAATGCGGCACCTGCTTCGCGTACTATCTCCGTGCAAAACACTGGGTCGGATGTGCTCAACCTGGCGAGCGCAGTGGTAACGCCTCTGCCATTCACGCTCAAGGCAAAAGCATCGAGTGTTGATGCGGGATCGAGTGGGATCGTCTCTGTCAACTTTGCACCAACGGCGGTTGGACCGTTTACCGGTTCGGTCACGATAACGAGTGACGATGCCAACAAACCGACGACGGTAGTGTACCTGAAAGGTGTGGGTATCAACAGTGCTCTCAACATTCCATCGAACGTTGATTTCCAGGGTGTTGCGACATCGACATCGCTCGACACGATCATCACGCTTCAAAATACCGGTTTGGCTGGCGTGAATGTGCTTAAGTACTCATTAACCGATGCAAACGGTGTCTTCACTGTGAAGGATTCGAGCAGCCACACGATCGCCGGTAATTCGAGCATTCATCTCACGCTATCATTCAAGCCTATCGCAGCTCAAGATTATTCGGGGACGTTGACACTGACGACCGATTATCCGAATGCGCATACTTTAACGATCGCGCTCGCTGGACATGGCTTAGCAGGAACACTGAGCACTACTCCGACCACTCTCGATTTCGGAAGTGATGATTCAGGCAGGACGGTAACGCTGCCGATCGACATCACGAACACAGGGACAGCCGGGATAACGGTTCAATCAGTGACGATCACGGGTGCGAATGCAGGTGCATTTGGTGCGAAATCAGCAACGCCCACGCCACCAGTGCTGCTGCATGCTGCTGACAATCTGCATGTTGTGGTATCGTTCGATCCGCCAAGTGCTGGCCAATTTTCAGCGAAGCTGACGATCACAAAAGGTGATGGCACAAAGACAGATGTTGCCTTGCACGGGATCGGTCTATCTGTTGGACCGATACTGCCAGACACGACGAAGGTTCAGCTCATTTCAACCTCAACGCAAAACATCGTGATCACGCTGAAAAAGCTCGGAGCAAAATCGTGGATCGCAAAGATCTCGAATCTCTCTGGGCATCGGATAAGGATTGATGGCATTGCCCTTAAGAGTGGTCTCCACTACTCTGTGAGTCTCACCGCTCCGGACTCTACAATTCCATTCTACCTGGCTGATCAGGCTTCGATGAATGTTCGCATTACATTGCTCGAGGCTTTGCCTGGGCTCTATCGCGATACGCTCGTCGTCACGAATTCAGAGGGGATTAAGGCCACGTTCTATCTTTTTGCGATCGAGGGCACGCTCCAAAGTGAAGGTGTTGCATCGCTTGTGCCAAAGAATTACTCGATCACAGCGAACCCGAATCCGACGCACGGTCAGATCGCGTTTAACTTTGAAGGCTTGCATGCAACGGATGCTCAAGTGCTCGATCTCGTGGGCCGCGTAGTCGCCGAGGTACACAACGTAAGCGGGCAGTGGCTTTGGAATGGGCGTAATGCATCAGGGGAGATCGCGCCCAGCGGAGTCTACATTATTCGTACTAGCGGGAAATCGTTTGCTGGAGAAACGGTTACTGCATCGACACGAATTATCGTACAGCATTGATGTCCATTGCATCAAAAGGCCGCCCAATTGGCGGCCTTTTGATGTGCATGGTGTAATTTTGATCTGAATTTGCGTTCTTGTGATGTCCGTAGGGTTAAACCTAGCCTTCGAATTGTGTATCCAACTGGCACGGATATGTGTCTTAACAAGTAATCTGGAATAATCTGATTGTTCATGACTCTGTTTAATGGCTCTCGTTTTCGCTCTCGCTCTTTTTTCCTTGCAGCTTGTTTTGTTTTGAGCACGTTTTACGTGGTGTTCCGAGCCTCAGGTTATACGGGAGGGATCTCTGGTACAACCAATCGTCCCGGAGATAAAACCAAAGGCTGCACTTGTCATTGCATCGATGCCGATCCTGCGACCACGGTTACCTTCAATCCAGCTGTTCTCGATACAACGTTTGTCGCGGGTGGCACCTATCAGTTTAAGGTGACAGTTACGAACGCTTCAGAATCACAGGCAGGTGTGAACATTGCGGCGTGGAAGGGAAAGTTATCTGCTGTCAACTCAGAACTCGGGGTAGATTTTTCGGGCCAGCTTTTTCAGAGCATTCCAAAGGCACTTAATGCTGGGTCGGCAACGTGGACGTTCAAATACAAAGCTCCCGTCGGTGCCGCCTTCGATACCCTTTACGCCACGGGTAACGCCGTTAATGGAGATGGAAGAAATGGTGATGGAGATTGTTCAGATGGATGGAATCGTGCTCCAAAGTACATCATTAAGTTTTCGCCATCAAGTGTTGTCGAGCCAACTCTTGCTCTGACACAATCGCTTAGCGTCTCGCCAAATCCAAGTAGTCAGCAGGCAACACTTTCCATCTCGGTGGATCGTCATCAGGAATCGTTGGTCGAAGTTTATGACGTCGCCGGGCGCCGCCGTTCATCGGCTTCTGTCTCGCTTGACCGAGGAAACAATAGCGTAACCGTTGCAACGACCGCGCTGCCAAATGGTATCTACTTCGTCAAACTCCGTTCGGGCTCTTCGCTCATTGCATCGTCGAAGTTGATCGTGCAGCATTAAGACAGAATTTCCCAGCATCAAAAAAAATGTCCGGTCAGACTCTGACCGGACATCCTTTTTGCTCTCAATATTTTTCTCAATCGTTGAACCATGTGTGGGTAAAGACCAGTCGGTTCATTGCGTTGAGCGGGAAGTCTTTCACATCGGGTTGCAGGATATGATAATCTTCATCGTAGTAGATGACCAGCATTGGAGCGTCGTGCATTGCGATACTCTCAGCCTCCGCCCAAATTCTGTTTACTTCGGCACGGTCCGTTGCAGCGATCGCCAGTTCGTATCGCTTGTCGAATTCAGGATTGCTGTAGCGCGTTGAGTTGATCGAACTTGGTCCTGACGCTGGAATATTTTTTCCATAGAGTAGATTCAGGAAATTCTGCGGATCGGGATAATCGGCGATCCACCCCAATCGGAAGAACTTCGCTTTGCCTTCGTCGATCATTGCAGTGTGTTGCGCCCATTCGACCTGATGCAGACCGATCTTTATTCCGAGATTCGATTGAATCTGCGACTGGATCGCCTGCGCAACATCTTCATTTCTCCCGCCACCTGTATTGTATTGGAGGGTAAGATCTGGTAACTGCCCCTTGAGTTCTTTTTTTGCTAATTCAAGTTCGGCTTTCGCTGAATCAAGATTGAATATAAAGCCCGTAACTGTTTTAAACGGATAGCCCGGCATCGAAGGCGGTACGATACCGTGCTCGCCTGGAGCTGCTGCCTGACCATTCAATACATACTTAATGATCTTGTTGCGATCAATGGCAAAGGCAAACGCGCGCCGCAAATGAATGTTGGAAACTCCGTCGCGTGTATTGAAGCCGTAAAACTGGCTTGCGATGGCTGGAATATGCAAGACCTGATACTTCGTGTATTCGCCTTTGGCTTTCTTGTTCTCGTCGACGACGTCCTTATAGAATTCGCTTGGAATGCGGTACACGTGGTCGAGTGAATTTTGCTTGAGACTCAGCAACTCTGCCTTCGTCTCTTTCATGAAGCTATACTTGATCGAGTCAAGATAGGGAAGTTGATTTCCGTCGGCGTCATGCTCCCAATAGTGAGGGTTGCGCGTGACCATACAGTACTGTCCTTCTTTGTATTGCACAAACTGAAATGGTCCGGTGCCGACTCCATGATGCGAGAAATCTTTTCCGTATTTCTCGATCGCTTCGTGCGGATAGATGTAAGCGCAACCGAGCAGCGGATAATAATAGAACGGCGAGAACGGCTTTGCGAGTGTGACGACGAACGTGGTATCATTTGGCGCCTTCATACCAACAACGCCCGCAGCGAGCTTCGCACCGCTCTTGAAGTATTCGTTGGCTCCAAGGATCACCTGAAAATAGGGGAGAGCAAGCGTGTTTGTACTCGGATCGAGCGCACGCGACCAGCAATAGACGACATCCTGCGCAACGAACTTCCTGCCCTTGCTATTCGGGAAGCATGGATCATCGTGATAGTAAACATCTGACCGCAAGTGAAATGTGTAAGTTAGTCCGTCAGTCGATACTTGTGGTATCGCACTCAGCGAAGGGATCACATTCAGATTCTGATCAAACTCAAGCAAGCCGTTATAAAGACTCTCGGAAATGTGCGCACTTGTTTCGTCGTTGTTCTGTGGAGGATCGACCGAACGGAGGTCGCCTGTTTCATTGGTGTAGAAGGTCCCACCCAATTTCTTGCCACCTTTACCATCGCGCAGCGTGTGCGTGGCACTCTTTTTCCCGCATGAACTCAAGAGAACTAACGAGAGGAGGCCGAACGATACAAGTCGATTCATTTTAATTGATATAAAGATGCGTTCAGAATGCAAGGATATACATGACCAACAAAAGCAAAGTTCGGTCACTGCCTCTGCGTAACGATGGCGTCGACTTCAATTTCGAGCAGGATGTTATCAGTGATCAGGCGCCGAACCTCCACCATTGTCGTAGCAGGGAGGATTTTAGAGAAGGCTTCCTCGTGTGCTCTGCCGATGTCCTGCCACTTCGTGATATCCGTTACAAAGATTCGGGTACGCACAACATCTCGCAACTCAGCGTCACATTTGTGAAGGGCAGCCTCGATATTCTTGAGGATCTGCACTGTTTGTGCGTAGGCGTCTCCGACACCCACGACCGTACCGCTGTTGTCCGTCGCCGTCGTGCCGGAAACAAAAATGTGGTTTCCAACGCGCACCGCTCGGGAATACCCTACGATCGGCTCCCATGGCGTATTCGAAGAGACATTCTTGCGATCCATTCTGATTGTTAATGTGAACGAAAATGTGCGTATCTTCCCAATCTACAGCCACACCACGGCCCATTGTTTGCGCTGGCTTCGAGAAAGAGAAGCCAACTTTACAATTTCGAATCTATATGCGTATTTTCAAACAGCCTTTCCTCTTCGTCGCAGTCGCGCTTGTTACAATTATACTGACTTCGATCCCCTCCAGGGCACAAATGAAGTTTGGTCTGTTTGGTGGGCAGGATTACGCAGGCGCTGCGGCGCAAGGGTCTAGCGGTTATGTCGTTGGACTTGCCTATGAATCACCGCTGATTGGACCACTCTCACTTTTAACGGAGACGTATGTAGTCAAGCGCACTTTCAAGGATGCCACAACGATCCCTAGCGGTTCACCGAATGCCGGGAACATGCAGTCGTGGATTGAAGAGCTCACGTCGCTGCAGACTCCGATCCTGCTCAAGATAACGCCCGTTGACGGGACGTTTGCGCCATTCGTGTTCATTGGACCGAATATCGGTTTCAAGCTTTCCTCAGCATCGATGCCTGATTCGACTGGAACGTCTCCAGCGATCGATCAGAACTCACTTTATAATTTTCTCGATATCAGCATTCAGGTTGGTGGCGGAATTGGAGTGAGGATTTTTCCGATCCTTTGGCTGGTCGGCGATGTAAGATACGCCTTCGGACTTACTGATGTTTACAAAAGCTACAACGCATCGAGCGCAAATAATCTTAAGTCTCGAGATCTTATCTGGACAGGGGGACTTGCGATCGGGTTTTAAAGCGAGAATAGAGATTGAATGGAAAGGGCGGGCACATTGCCCGCCCTTTTATTTGACTAACTTAGAATAGGGTGCCTCAGCTAAGATCAAACAGCAGAAACTCACTCTCTGGAGCGGCCCCTTCGATCGTGATCTCAGGTTCGGCCTCTACGGCAACGCCATCGCCAGCTGCGACCTTCGTGCCATTGACCGTCGCCTCGCCACGTGCCATTTGCAACCATCCGTGACGACCATCTTTGAAAGCGTGCTTCACTTTCTTGCCTTTTGATAGCAGGCTTGAATAAAGTTGGGCATCCTGCTGTATCGTTACAACTCCGCCTGCGCCTTCCGGACCAGCGAGCAATTGCAACGCATCGAGTCGGTCTTCTTTCGGCAACGTCTTTTGCTCGTAACTTGGCTTCACGCCCTTCTTATTCGGGAAAAGCCAGATCTGCAGCAGGTGTGTGGGATCGGTCTTCGAAGGATTTGATTCGCTGTGATACACTCCGGTCCCAGCCGACATCCGCTGGATCTCGCCCGGACGAATGACGCCTCCGTTGCCCATGCTATCTTTATGTTCGATAGCACCTTCCAGGATATACGTGATGATCTCCATATCCTGATGGGGGTGCATGCCAAACTCGCCTCCTGGCGCGATGGTGTCTTCGTTGATCACCCGTAAATGCCGAAATCCCATTCGACGCGGATCATAATAATCGCTGAATGAGAATGTGTAATTAGTGTCGAGCCAGCCGTGATTGGCATGACCTCGCTCGTTCGATTTTAGTACCTGTATCATAAGAATTGCCCTCCGTTGTACTTACAACAAAACCGTAGTTCCCGAGGCTCGTTTCTCGAAGATCAAATAGTCGATACTCCAAACTCCGGGACCAATGAGCAGTATGGCGAGTGCCATCATTGCGAAGGAGAGAGGATCCTCAACCGCAAAGAAGCCTTTGCTTAAATGCATCGAAGCTGCGACTAGCATATTGATCAGCATGAATGCCGATGCGATCCTTGTCAGGAATCCAAAGGTGATCATTAAACCGCCGAAGCACTCGGTATAAACCGAGAGATAGGTGAGCCAATTCGGAATACCCACGCCTGCCTGGCCAGTCAGTGCGGCATCAATGCCCTTGCCGCCAAAAATGCCGAAGAGCTTCTGGGCACCATGGGCGAAAAGCCAGATTCCAAGCATAAGTCGTAGAATCAGTACGGCTGCGTCGATCGCGCTTGTGGTCCGGGAGGTCAGCAATTGCTTTTTCATTGATTTGGATTTCCGTTCATGGATAAAACGTTGCACCTGCGAAATAGTTGTTTTAACGAAGACCACAATTGTGCCATTGCAAGCAGCCTACTGTAGTTGCCGAACCGAAGTCTCCTCAGACTCATTTTGTATTTGCCACCATTCACCATCTGACGCAGACGATGAAACGAGTTTTTTGGATCGCCTTTCTCGTTGTTCTAAGTCAATTCGCCGCGGATAGACTCTTTGCTCAACTCTCGCCACAGGATGGTGAGAGGGAGTGGCGAGCTGGCGAAGAAATGCGTAGGCATGCGATCACTCGACAGCAGGAAAGTCATCTTGGTCCGGATGATCTGCTAAATGAATGGCGCACCCAACATCAATCTTCGAAACGACTTGAGTCTCAGAGCATTTCGATTCAGTATCGATGGGAGTACCTCGGACCAAAGAATCAATCAGGGCATGTGCAGACCATGCAGACGATCCCCGGAAGCGCAGAGATCATCGCCGGAGCCTCAGGTGGTGGTGTTTGGCGACTCGGAAGAGACTCTGTGTGGAGAGTCAAGTCCGATACCTTTCCTTCTCTTAAAATGAGCGCCTCGGCGATAGCTCCTGGCAAACCCGCGGTCGTCGCCATGGGCACGAGAGAAGGTTTCGTTTACGTCTCAACTGATAGCGGTAACTCATGGCATGTTACTCAACATGCTCCGGGTTCGAATGTGATGTCGCTTGCGTTTCATCCGCAAAACCCGACCACTCTTTATGCCGCGACCGACGATGGCTTGAAGATTTCCGCCGACCTTGGTAACAATTGGAAGACCCTTGCGCCCGGGCGTGCGCGATCGGTCCTCATTAATGCGCAGAATCCACAAATCATTTATTACGGGCAGATGGATTGGACCTGGCCGAATTCGCGAGAGAATGTGATGAAGTCGACCGATGGAGGCAAGACATTCTCCAGGATGTTCACGCAACCGCAAGGGTATTGGTCTGATGTGTTGCTTATGATGTGCAAGGCGCATCCGGAGGTACTTTGGCTCGGCACCGATTCTGCACGTGTCTACTACCGTTCTTCCGATGCAGGTTTGACATGGCAGGAGTGTTCTACGGCGCCGCTCGTCGACAGTTATTATGCGGGATTCTGGTGCTGCGCGGCTGATCCTTCCGATCCGTTAACCGCCTTCGCTGGTGGTCCGGGCTTATTCCGAACCCAGGATGGTGGAGCAACATGGGTTCGCGTTGATAAGAATGTTCATGCGGATTTTCATACACTCGCATTCCCAGGTGGCAAACGGGCTATGCTGGGTTGCGATGGTGGCGTCTATGTTACGAGCGACTACACGATTGCTGATCCTGTTTGGAGCTATCAAAGCACCGGGCTAGTCACGCTGGAGGCCTACAACGTCGCTGCTACCCCGACCGGCGATGACACACTGGTTGCAGGCAATCAGGACAATGGCTATGCGAAGTACACCGCGGATCCAACCAACTGGAGGATCATCGGCGGCGACGGCTTTGTGACGTTATATGATCCGGGTGATCCTCTGGAATTCTATCATGAGTACACCAACATGAATCTTCATCGTGCAAATGATGGATTCAATTGGTGGAGCACAAAGATCATGAACGGTCTTTCAACTACGACTGATTTCTATACGGGCATCGTGAATGAACCGGTTGATTGGTATGGTCAGGCAGTAGCGGTTGATCCGAGTACGCCTCACACGTTGTACTGCGGCACCGATTCTTTGTTCAAGACAACCAACAGCGGTGATCTCTGGATGCTTCTTTCCAATCGCGTTTTTTCTCGCGGAAGTTACATCTCGAGTATTTGCGTCGCTCCTAGCGATCCGCAGACGATCTATGTGGGTTCGAATGATGGGTTGCTGTCGAACACGCACGACGGCGGTACAAGTTGGGACACCGCTTCACTCTCACAATTCGCTCAGCAGAAGTCAAGGATCTACTCGATCTCATGTGATCCGACGGACGCTCGTAAAGCATACCTCTCGATGCAAGTTGGATCAAGCGGCACGCCGCTCTATCGAACGACTGATGGCGGTCACACCTGGCAAAGGATTATTCAAGGCCTGACGAATAGCAATACGAGCAAGATCCTGGTTGATCCAAATCAGCCGCAGCGTCTTTACGTGGGTACGACAACCGGAGTCTTTACTTCGAGTGATTATGGGACCACGTGGACGCTGTTGAGCGGTCTGCCATCAGTCCAGGTCGTTGATCTCGCGTGGCAAACGCTTGCCGGAGAACAATGTCTGCTCGTTGGCTCATATGGTCGAGGTATCATACGAGGGCACGTGCTGCATTCGATCAGCAAAGTCGATCATGTTGACATTGGAATTGTTCGCGTTGGGCACCAGAAAGACTTGATGATTCAATCATTGATCACGAATACTGGCGAGACTAGCATTACGATCAAGTCGTTTACTATGACCGATCCCAGTTTTGAGATCACGAGCAGCGCGGGCCCGATCACGATCGGTCCGCATGTGAGTTACTCAATGATGGTTCGATTTTCTCCGCTAACTGCAAAGAGTTACTCTGCTTCGCTTCAAGCTCTTTTTAGTGATGGTACGAGCGAGACGATCACACGATTGATTGGGACGGGATCGCAGGTTACACTCCAGGCACCTGCGAAGATCATGCTTGCCCCAGCAACAGATACGTCGGTCTCCCTGACTGGCATTGGCTTTGTCTCACTAACTGATACTCTTCACTTAATGAGGTTACGCATCGTCGGATCTGATGCTGCATCATTTACATTGCTCAGCGATTCAGTCGGGACAATAACAAGTACCACGCCCTATGTTCTGAAGGTCAGATGTGATCCAAAACACACCGAACAGAACCTTGCGCGACTCGTCATCTCCACGGATGCCACTCCAACCTACGACACGATCATTCTCGTATTCGCGGAGGGTGGCGGCGTCTCTGAGACGGCTCTTCTATCTGGAGTTACAATCGCATTATCCTCCGACCCGGTACAGACTTCCGCGACGATTACGATCAAAGCAGGGGAGAGCAATATCGGAAAGCGGTTTTCGATGGCGATCTATGACGCCGCAGGAAGATTCGTCAAAACGATCGGGAGTGGGACATTTGGCTCTCAGGCACAGCTTCCGTTGAGCGTTGACAAGTTGGCCAGTGGCGCATATCAACTCATGCTCACCAGCTCGAAGGGTGTGCTGTTTCAACGATTTGTTGTTTCAAAATGACCGACGCTGTCTTTAACCACACATCATCGGTGGAGCTCGGGATGACCTAAGATGAGGAAATAGGGCAGTTTTTGGCCCGCCTCCTATTTTTCTCCGTATTTTTAGAGATATTAAATTAAGGCGCTCCCCAAGAGCCGCCATTTGCCATCGGCATTAAAACTCACGTTTTCACCGCAACACTAGACGAATGCAAGAACTCTGGTTGATTCTGGGTATAAGTATTTTTGCGCTGGCCTTCGCGGCGTTTTATCTCATTCCGAACGTACTCAAGCGCGACACAGGTACGGCGGCTATGCGCCGAATCTCGGATGCGATCAAGGAGGGTGCCGAGGCATTCCTTCGCAGACAAAATAAGACGATCGTATTGCTGGCGATCCTCGTGGCCGCTCTCATCTTCCTTATCTATGGCTTTGTTCGCAGTCACAATGCGAATGATCCAGTTGATAGCACCCAGACACTTGCATTCTGGACGACACTCAGTTTTATTCTTGGAGCGCTCTGCTCCGTAGCATCCGGTTATATCGGAATGTGGGTTTCGATCCGCACGAACATTCGCACCGCAGCGGCAGCAACAAAAAGTCTTAACGGTGCACTGCAAACGGCTCTTCGGGGCGGCGCAGTTTCTGGTCTGTTCGTTGTATCTCTTTCACTACTTGGTGTCGCCGGGCTATTCGCTTTGGTTAAAGCAACAGGAGTTGTTTCGGACATCGCAAAGATCCCTCTACTTATTGGCGGCTACGGATTTGGTGCTTCGTTCGTCGCACTTTTTGCACAGTTGGGCGGAGGTATTTATACGAAGGCCGCTGACGTAGGCGCGGATCTCGTAGGAAAAGTTGAAGCCGGAATTCCCGAAGATGATCCTCGCAACCCTGCTGTCATCGCCGATCTTGTTGGCGATAACGTTGGTGATTGCGCAGGCCGTGGTGCTGACTTGTTTGAGTCGACCGCTGCCGAGAACATTGGAGCGATGATCCTCGCTTCGGCACTCTTCGTTTCAAACCCAGGTGCGTTTAAGGCTGACATCATCGGTATTCTCTTATTCCCGCTTGTTGCTCGTGCCTTTGGACTCATCGCCTCGATCATCGGCATCATGTCGGTCCGCACGAAGGAAACGGAAGATCCAATGAAGGCGCTCAATCGCGGTTATTACATCACGACGATCCTCGCCGCAATTGGATTTGGAGTTGCTTCCTACTGGCTGCTTGCCCCTGCTGATCCGAATGGCGCTCTCGCGAATGCGTGGGTGAACTTCTTCTTCTGCGGCTTGATCGGACTTGCAACAGCGCTTGCGTTCGTATTCATCACGCAGTACTATACAGAGTATCGCTTCCGTCCGGTGCAGAGTATTGCTGAAGCGTCACAAACCGGTCCGGCCACCAACATCATCGCTGGTATGGCTGTCGGATTCGAGAATGTCGCGGTTCCAGTACTTGTGATCGGTGCAGCCATCATCAGTTCTTATTATATCGGCGCTGCCAGCGGACTCAAAGAAGCTGGACTCTTTGGAACTGCGGTTGCAACAATGGGTATGCTCGGAACAGCAGCCTACATTCTGGCGATGGATACGTTTGGTCCGATCACCGATAATGCCGGCGGTATCGTGGAGATGTCTCAGCAGCCGGATGAGATCCGTGAAAAGACTGATCGCCTCGATGCAGTCGGAAACACGACGAAGGCTCTTACCAAGGGTTATGCCGTAGGCTCTGCCGCACTTGCAGCATTCCTTTTATTCAGTGCGTATCTCGATGAGTTAAAGAATTACGGTCTGAAGCTCGATGCCGTTGATCTGACAAAACCGGAAGTGTTCGTCGGTGCTCTCATTGGCGGTGGGCTTGTTTTCCTCTTCACGGCAATGGCGATCAAAGCTGTGGGTCGTGCAGCATTTGCAGTTATCAAGGATGTACGCGATCAGTTCAGAGAGAAGCCGGGTATCCTGCTTGGTACCGATCAGCCCAACTATGGTCGCACGGTTGACATTGTTACACGTGCTGCTTTGAAGGAGATGGTATTGCCTGGTATCCTCGTGATCGCAACACCAATCGGTGTTGGGTTGGTATTCAAGTGGCTCTTCCATGCACGCGGCGGTGAAGTTGGAATAGGCGCGATCCAGGCTGTAGTGGTAGATTCAAGTCATCGACTTGCTTCTGGTGGTGAAGTCGTCGCCGGCTTCCTGATGGTCGCTACGATCGTCGGTATTCTTGTCGCACTCATGCTCAACAACGGCGGCGGTGCGTGGGACAATGCGAAGAAGTTCATCGAGATGGGCAACTATGGCGGTAAGGGCTCGGAAGCTCACAAGGCGGCAGTTGTTGGCGACACGGTAGGCGATCCATTCAAGGATACCGCCGGTCCGTCATTGCACGTGTTGATCAAACTCTTGAGTACGATCACCTTGGTGCTCGCGCCACTATTCATCTAAGAGTAGAGTTCAAGGCGGTGGATGAATTGCTTTTGCGATTCATCCACCGTTTTCATTTTAGTCAATCCTAAACATGAAGTTCCTCCTTGGTGTAGTTCTCTGCTTCACTCTCTTTGATCATTCAACTGGCTTTGCTCAGGCCGGTGATTCGCGCGCGATTGCTGCAAAGAGAGATGCCAATCGCTTCACCTCGGCATTGTTAAAGAAGGAATATCCCGCATTTGTTGATCTGCTCTATCAGCCGTTCGTTGATTCAATGGGTGGTAAGAAGAAGTTTATTGAGAATGTGAAGGAGAGCATGCGTCGCTCAGCAGAGGCAGGAGATTATCCTGAGAGCTTCGTTGTGAGTGATGCGGTCGAACTTGTGACAAATGGCGATCATCTTGCTGTCACGCTACCATTTGTGTTGTCGCTTCACGAGCACGGAAAGTCGACACCATCACCGAACAATGGATTTCTCATCGGTGTGTCGTTAGATGCAGGCAACACTTGGGGTTTTCTTGATGCGACCAACATGCAGACTGCTGATCTGAAGATATTCTTGCCAGAGTTTTCGAACAAGCTCACGATCTTCCAGAAACCACTTCTTATTACCCCACATCGGTAAGCAGTCGGGACTCATAGGTCTTATAGGACCTATAAGCCATATAGGTCCCATAGGCCGCATTCCGGATCCTCTGCATATACCCTCAACCGGAACTGCCACCTCGCCTCTGCCGTTTAGCCCCTTCTAATCCAGAATTCCTGCTCGCAAAGGCCAAAATTGGGCACATTGCGGGCTGCGCAGGGCGGAGGACCTAGTCACGGGTGAAACCCCGGAACTCCGGCCGCAGTATCCAGAGGAACAACTATACAATGGCACAGGCAGAAGAGACACGCTACGAATCGACATTTATTATCAAAGGCAGCCTTGAGGAAGATGCGCAGAACGCGATCATCTCGAAGGTTGAAGACTCCATCACTAAGAATGGTGGTACGCTGATCGAAACCGAACGTTGGGGCCGCCGCAAGCTCGCCTACACGATCGAGAAGGAAGATCATGCGATCTATGTATCGCTCCACTTCAGAGCTGCAGGTCCAGTGATCGCAAAGCTCGAGCGCGTTTATCAGCTTGATGAAAGCGTCGTCCGCTGGCTCACTCTTGTCATGCCCGATGAGAACTTCAAATTCCGCGCTGCAATGAAGAAACGCGTGCAGGATGTTACGGCCCGCCGCGCACTCGATGCCGCTAACGCCCTACAGGCCGAAGAGGCCGCTGCTGCAGGCCGCATCCGCGCTCCGAAGGACGAGATCGCCGAAGAGGTCATCTAAGACTTTTTTCCGTCCGAGAGTCATTCTGTATGAATTACAGAATACTCCTTGAGCGCTCCAAATTGTGATTCCTATTTATTAACGCACCAGAACTATGAAAGTAATTCTACGCAAAGAAGTTGAGAAGCTTGGCAGAGCTGGCGAGGCCGTAGTGGTCCGCGACGGTTTTGCCCGCAACTTCCTTGTGCCTCGTGGGCTTGCCTACGTGGCTACCGAAGGTGCGCTGCGTCGTATCGAAGAAGAAATGAAGCAGCGTTCGCGAGTGGTTGCTCGCGAGAAGGTCGATGCCGAAGATTTTGCAAAACGTCTCGGCGATGTCTCGGTCACGATCCCGATGAAAGTGGGCGAAGAGGACCGTCTTTATGGCTCTGTCACTTCGCAAATGGTCTCAGATAACCTTGGTAATCAGGGTTATGCGATCGATCGTCGCTCGATCGTTCTCGATGAGCCGATCCGCACACTTGGATCCCATGATGTTGCTGTCAAGCTCAAGCATGGCGTGCAAGGCAAAGTGCGCGTGAACGTCATCGCTCAATAAGCGAAGATTCTTGAATAGAGGCGGGCATCAAACCCGCCTCTATTCTTTTTAGGACTTGGCAATTCTGGTATACTGCTGATCTCTATCCGTCGCGATGCAATCAGAACATCGAAATAGAATTCTCAAAGCGCAGAGCGAGATGCAGCGACGCGGAGTTTCGCGCATGTTCATTGGTCCCGGCTCAAATCTTTTTTATCTCACAGGTATTCGTGCGATGATGAGCGAGCGCATCTATCTGTTGCAGCTTCCCGCGATAGGAAAAGCCTCACTGCTGCTTCCAACTTTTGAGCGCCTCGGTGCCGAGGATTCAGGTATTGATGCCGAGATCATCGAATGGTCCGACGCAACCGGTCCAGATGCTGCTACCAAAGCTTTCATTGCGGATGCATCTTCGGGTACAGTTGGAGTTGACGACCAACTTTGGTCTGCATTTCTACTTGACCTACAGACCTTAGCTCCTAAAGCAAGTTGGACCAAAGCGAGCATGATCATGCAGGAGCTTCGATCGCGTAAGTCGGAAGCTGAGATCAAACTCATGAAAGAAGCTGCGGCGATCGCAGACAAAACATTTGCCGAGCTTACCCAACAGAAATTCACAGGAAAAAAAGAGAGCCAGATCGCCGCGGAGATCCAGCGGTTGTTGCTCATGCATGGTCAGGAACAGATGCAATTTGGCATTGTTGGCTCTGGACCCAATGGAGCCAAACCTCACCACGAGGCCAGCGATCGAGTCATTCAGCCTGGTGATAGTATCGTGCTTGATTTTGGTGGCACGTATAAGGGCTATCAAAGCGACATGACTCGAATGGTCGTCGTAAAAGATGGATCTCTTGATCCAGAATACGAGCGCGTGCACGACATAGTGAATCAGGCCAACGCTGCCGCGCATGCCGCCGTGAAAATTGGTGCTGCATGCGAAGATGTTGATCGTGCTGCTCGAAAGGTTATCTCTGACGCAGGCTATGGTGATTACTTCACTCACCGTACCGGTCACGGCATCGGCATTGATGTCCATGAGCATCCATACATTCGCCAAGGCAATCGAGAAGTACTCGATGAGGGGATGGCTTTCTCGATCGAGCCCGGTGTCTACCTACCCGGACGATTCGGCGTTCGAATCGAGGATATCGCAATATGCCGTGAAAATGGCAGCGAAAATATCAATCTTACCCCACATTCCGTCACAATTGTTCAGTAACCGACATCTGTCAAGCGCGTATTGTCAGTGAAGCTTAAGGCAGAGTTTGTCACGAGTGTAAGTCGTTGGGGGGACCTTCGCGCGGACGCCCGCCCGGAGATAGCCCTTTTAGGTCGTTCGAATGTGGGTAAGTCATCGCTCATCAACGCGTTAACGGAGCGGCGAAATCTGGCGAAGACAAGTTCAACGCCAGGCAAGACGCAATTACTTAATTACTTTATCATCGACGACGCATTCTATCTTGTTGATATGCCCGGTTACGGCTACGCAAGAGCAGCCAAGACATCGCGCATCGAATGGGCTAAGCTTTCGCAGGACTACCTGAAAAAAAGCGAGAACCTTCGGCTGGTTTTATTACTGATCGATAGTAGGCACCCAGGTATTGTCTCTGATGAGGCGGCGATCGATTGGCTGGCCGACGCTGGAATACCTTGTTATGTAGCGCTAACGAAGATCGATAAGATCAAGCAGCAGGAAGCCGCTGCCCATGAAAAGCATCTGCGTCAACACCATCCCGTGCTGGCGGGAATATTCCGAACATCCAGTGAAACCGGAAGGGGAGTAAGGGAATTGAGAAGTTTTGTCGCCGCACAAGAGTGGGCGAAGGTCGAGGCAAACCCGTCACATACGAGCTAGCCCAGATTTTGTTACATGTTTGAAAAAATGAGTTATTTTGCAGGTCTTGGATATGTCACGCGGCGTACCGAGGCTGATATCCTTTTCTTCAGTTTGTGAACCACCAAGTAATGAACATGAGAACTCGGTTACTTTCGTTTTTCTCCTTCTTTCTACTCTTTATTGGTTCTGACGTAATGGCTCAGCAGAGCCTCCGCGCCTCGGCTCCTGCGCCAACAATCAGGCGCGAAACGAGTGCTGAGACCGTATCGGGAATCGCGAGTCACCTGGAAAAGGTGCTCAACATGAAGGACAACCGCCTACCCGAGTCGATCTCGATAACTGGCGCTTCCTTCATCGGAATCTCCACAAAATACCACGTCCAGACGAATCACGGTGGACTTCATAATATCCAGGTGGATCCATCAAATGCGCAGCGAATCCACGCCGTGGTGATGTCAGTTCCGAACGTTACCACAGCCGATACTGCAGGTGGTGTCTATCCGAATCGCAATATTTTTTACGTATTTAGTAACGATGGCGGCCTTACATGGTCAGCCCCTAAGGCTGTTTCCACCGTGCGTGCTGGGTTTCCGGATATGATCCTCTATAAACGAGGTGCGAACTATGTCCCAATCATCGCAGCACACCGCTATGTCAATGCCGGAAGCAAGGATTTCGTCTGCGGACTATATGTTGAGCAGGGCAACCCCGGTGATGGTAACTTCAAAGAAACGCTCGCGGACCGTAACGCGACAGTAATCGCTGCGCAGCGAGATATTCTATGGCCAAGTATTGCAGTTTCACCAGACAATCAGACTGTCTACATGGCGGCTTCGTTGAATCAGACGACGGCTGAAATGAACAGCGCTAACAAACCCTGGTATCCATTAGAGATCGGATCGTTCACGCTCGATGCCACTGGGAGCGCGACTTGGAACGGTTGGAAGTCAGGTCCAAACGGCCCAAATCACACGGAAGGATTCACCTCAGCCGGTGAATATGTTTTGCGAGTTTCACCTTCGGGTAAGCTTGGTGTGGCTTGGGACAATTACGACTTCGCCACCCCAGACTTAGGTCTCTATTTTGCAGAGTCTAAAGATGCGGGGGCTACCTGGGTTTCCACGTATAAGCCGATTTGGTATACGCAAGACTCATCAGCCACAAGCGGCACCGGGACTACTACAACCACGGTCTACCTTCGCCCAGGAAACGGGCTCGACATGTTCTATGATGGGGAGACAATCAAGTTGATCACTGCGATTTCGGAAGATGCTGAGCTTACCTCTAACGATGTCTACGTCCCCAATTCTGGCGCGCTCGGATATTGGGATGGCGATACAAGCGCTAATCGGCATATTACAATTTTGCTCTCAAGGACTTGGCCCGCGCTTGATACGGGTTCGTTTCCGCTCTGGAATACGCCTAGCTCGAGCACATTCGAGCCGCAGGGCCGAACCACGGTCCAGTTTCCAACAATTGCTCGGAGCAACTCGTCAGGCAAATGGAGCGTACTCTTCCAGGGCTGGCAGAAAGACCTTGAGCAGGTTAACGACACGCTGATCTATCCCTATTCAGGCATCTATGAGATGCACACTGTCGATAACGGCGCAAGTTGGACGCAAGCCGCTGGTGTATTGACAAATGATAATTCGCCAATCCATTTTGATTATCGTTTTCCTGAGGTTTCCAGCTACAATCCGACATCCGGATCAAACGCAGGGTATAACATCCTATTTGCAGCAGACACTGCCGCCGGAATATGGGAGAATTCTGGCTTCCCAGGATGGGACGAAATCGGGTGGTATTTCAAATCGGTTGGTAGCCTGAGTGTGAATCAGATTTTGCCAACGACCTTCACGGTGGCTCAAAATTATCCCAATCCTTTCAACCCCTCAACGACGATCAAGTTTACTCTTGCAAAGACGTCGAATGTTGAGTTGACGGTTACAGACGTGCTCGGTCGTGTTGTCGCGACACCTCTTAACGGTCAGATTTCCGCCGGGCCGCATGCTGTGAAGTTTGATGGAGGCACGCTTGCCAGCGGTGTGTATTCCTATACCATGAAGGCGAACGGCCAGTCGTTTACGCAGAGAATGGTATTGTCGAAATAAGTGTTGCGTGGCCCGGCTGAGAGATTCAAAAATTCTCGGCCGGGTTTTTCGTATCTCGCCACAGCACAGGATAAGCCTCAGTGGAATGATCTGATCAGCCGATCAAAAGGAAGTCGGCTTTTTCTAGCGACTAACGCGAGAGTTGTGTGTTCAGGAAGTAGACGAAATTCCCCGACAGCCCATTTGGCTCATCAGTAGCAGGGAAAGCTTGCTGGCGAGATGTTGCTGTTGACCCTCTAGTGCGCCTCGGCGCTGTCGTAGTGTGTGTGGTTGGTGTGTTAACCTTGTACTCGTTAGCTTTTACGATGAATCTGAGAAGAGCTCTTTCTATTCGCTCCCTCATCTCGATGTGCTACGTTGCAGTAGCCCTCGTTGTTTCATTCAACGCCGCCTCGGCACAATCTGGAAAGATCCGCGCCAAGGTCGTCGACGCAAAAACCGGCGAAGCGCTTGTACGCGCGACCGTGCAAATTGTGGAAACCAAGCAGGGAGCGTATTCCAAAGATGATGGCTTTGCTACGATCATTGGCGTTGCCCCGGGTGAAGGCTATCACGTGATGGCAAAGTACGCGGGGTACAAGGCCCAGACCATTCCCAATGTGAAGGTCCTTTCCGACGAGACCACGAACCTGACGTTCAAACTCACGAATTCTGATGTTGATACGATCATCGTATCAACTGAGAAGATCATGGTCTCGAAGACGACAACCGATGTAGGACGAAAATTTACAGCTTCAAACGTAGTAAATACTCCAGGCCGCCAGCGTCTTGACGAAATTATCCGGTTGACCCCGGGTGTCTACACCGACGCCACGAATGGTGGTCTCAGCTTCAATGGAAGCCGCGGTACTTCGAATTCGATTCGCATCAACGGTCAGGAAACCGTTGATCCAGTTGACGGCCACACGAGTGCACTTCAGAATGGCCTGTCGAAGTTCGCTATCTCCGAAATTAATGTCGTCTCTGCTGGAGCAGGCGCGAAGTACGGCAATTTCACAGGTGGCATGGCAAATTCCACCACAAAGGCAGGTGGCGAAGCGTTTGAATTTCAATTCCATTATCGACAGGATCTTCCTGCGCTCTTTGGCTATTCGAGCAATGGTATCAGGCAACTCGGGCAGAACGACAAGATTTATGAAGTTGCGTTGGGTGGACCGATCACTGATGAGTTGAAATACTACATCACTGCAAAGGGAAACACCCGCGAATTTGATAATTATTTTACTAGCCCGACGTACGTCAACGAAGGATTGGATGTTCGCGACCCGCTGGGCAATACAGCCGGTCAACTCCCAAACAGAAGCCATACCTACAGAACAATCACCGGCAAACTGACTTTCGGCCTGCTTGGCTTCAATCTTAACGCCGACGTTGCCATAGGATCTGATAGCCGTCAATACAACAGTGCTTTCTTTTATTATGCTGATCCGGCCAATCTAACTGCCAGCAATGAACTGAATAATCTTTACACCCTCGGCGGCAATAAGCAGATTGGCGAGGGAGTGCTCCAGTTCGATCTAAGCTATCTTACAAAAACCTTCGACGATGGCAAGTATGATCATTCGCACGCCGGAGGTTTGTTCTCTCTGTACAATATTTACACTCCAACTGATAAATATACGTACGACGACAACAACCATATCCTGGCCGCAGGTGCGGATGGGATTATTGATATCTACACTCCAGTCTCAAAGCAGATCCCCGATCCAATAAATCCATCACAGGTGAAGACGTTAACGGGTGCGGGTATTAACCCGATCACGGGCCACATTGAAGGTCCGCTCATCACGCAAACAACGGCAAATCCGTACGGGTTATATAATGCGTTTGCGACCGCCGGGAAT
>Ga0207112_1079_pt1 | contig 25852 bp, 39 predicted proteins | sample Alteio_BWMinHeat_72_FD_153549 | JGI IMG/M metagenome (GOLD analysis project Ga0207112, IMG submission 153549) | Enriched cells from forest soil in Barre Woods Harvard Forest LTER site, Petersham, Massachusetts, United States -... | ecosystem: Environmental > Terrestrial > Soil > Temperate forest >...
AAAAGCTATCGGCTTGTGGGACTGCATCGAAAAGGCGCGAGGTAGAGCACACACCAAACCAGCAGCGGACTCAACGTCGTGGCCAAGCGATGCGACAAATTCATAGATGAATTATAGACGCTTGTATCGGAGAGCTTCGGACATCAATTCATGTAGCTATTGAAAAATCGCCATTTCACTCATCATCCGCCAGGGGTCACCCCGCAGGGCCGGGTTAACGAGTGTAATCGCTTGTGGGTGTTGAAAAAGTCACTGAGATTAGCAGGTGAGAATTAGCGAAAGCATGGTAAGACCTCAACATGCTTTGCTGGATTTCCATTTTAGGAGGCCTGCTGATCATGATGGGGCAACACGACCGCTCTGAAGCGTTGTTCTACTACTTCCGTCTGGAAGATCAGATTCCTGAAAACCACCTACTGCGGCTGATCGATAAGCACATCAGCTTTGAGTTCGTACGGCTGCAACTGAAAGACAGCTACAGTGAGACGGGCCGCCCGTCCATCGATCCCGAACTTCTGCTGCGCATTCTCTTGATCGGCTATTTGTATGGCATCAGCAGCGAACGCAAACTGGTGGAAGAGTTGCGCATGCATCTGGCGTGGCGTTGGTTCACCGGACTGGGTTTCGATCAGGAACTCCCGCATCACTCGACGTTCTCGAAAAACCGGCACGGACGGTTTCAGGAATCGAAGCTGTTCGAGCAGTTGTTTGAGCAGATCGTGCTGCAGTGTGTGGAAGTGGGATTGGTGCAGGGCCAGCACCTGTCGGTCGATGGCAGTTTCGTAGAAGCGAACGCGGCGAAGGAAAGCCGCATTCCGCGCCAGCAGTTAGCGGAAGCGGCGCAAGTGAACCAAACCGTACGCCAATACTTGGTGGAACTGGAGCAACAGAATCCGGTGGAAGAGCCGGTGCATCAGCAGGATCAGGTATCGACCACCGATCCCGATTCCACCTACGCGACCAAGGGTGGGACTCCAGCCCGACTGGGCTATTACGACAACTATCTGGTGGACAACCACAGCTGTGTGATCGTGGGAGTGCAGGCCACGGCAGCGCGCATGAGCCAGGAGACGGTGGCAGCGCAAGATATGCTCACCCGTTTTGCCGCATGGCAAGGACGGGAGCCCGAATCGGTAGCGGCCGACACCACCTACGGGAATGGAGAGTTCTTACAGTGGTTGGCGGATCGCAACGTCACTGCCTACATGCACACCCGCGACAGTGCTCTGAGAAAAAACAATCCCGGCTATGGCCCTGAGCGATTTACTTATCAGCCCGAGAGTAACAGCTACCGTTGTCCTGCCGGAGAGCAACTGAACTACGTCGGCTTGAATGTTCGCAATCGAGCCCATGCTTACATCGGCAGCGCGAAACGCTGCGGAGCATGCTCACAAAAAGCACAATGCACGACTGGCCGATACAAGTATCTCGCCATTCACATTCATGAGCCGGTACGACAACGCGCACGGGAGTTGGCGCAGACCCCCGAGTTCGCGAAGGCACAACGACAAAGAAAGAAGGTGGAAGCGCTGTTCGCGCAACTCAAGAACCAGATCGGGTTGCGCCGCCTGCGGCTACGCCGCATGAAGTTCGTTCGGGAGCAGTTCTGGCTTGCGGCAAGGTGCAGAACATCAAGCGCCTGGTGCGGTTCCTCAGCCGGCAAGCAACACCGCTGGCTGTCAACAACTAGAATCCCGAACGGAACCCGCCAGTCCCTACATCACCCCGCAACGAGCCCTTCAATCAGTGACTTTTTCAACACCCACGCTTGTTTTCGCCAACTATCCCCTCCAGCTTGTTAAACCACAAACTGACCGATGTTACTTTGGTCACTGGTGCGCAGAGAAACGGCGTGTATAGTGGTTCCCGAAATGGACAAGCAGGCCGACCCACTTTCACAGATCGACGCTGAAATCGAAAAACTGAGACAGCAAAAACCGGAAGATGCAGCCGATCCCAAATGTGCGGAGATCGAGGCGGGCATCACCGGCTTGCAATGGCTGCGGGAAAAATATGTGAACAGCACCAGCGGGGGCCAGCCTCTCCGCAGTATCGGTGACCGAGGGCAACTCCTCGATGTGCAAGCCATAAGAGAGAACTGGGAAAAGCACAAGATGTACCGAGCGGTGCCAGAGGGAGCACACATGATGCTGCACCTGCTTGCTCGTGGTGCTCAGCACGCAAGGTCGCAGCAGGATGCTAACGCACTTCTAGCAAAGCTAGTCGAAATTTTGGAATTTCTATGGCCCACTGGTTCTGCTCAAGAGCACACTGCGGTCAGGGTCGAGAAAATTGTGATCCTCGTTCCCAAAGAGGCGGGCGTAACGCTGCGGCAAGACGTCAGCAGCCAAATGTAGACAGCTGCAAACGAATCGGTGTAGTTGATGGTGTAAATGCCTGATTGCGACAGTCAACGAGGTTCGCGCTGCGCTGATTGCGCTTTATGAGACGGATAGAGCAAGTGAAACTTACCGACTGGGCCGTCCGCACGCTAGTCGTTGTGACATTCTTTGCCTACTTCGTTGCACCTAGCCGATGGATGTTCTTGTTGCAGCTTTTCTGCTTTGGTGCGGTCGGTTTTTGGGCACTCTTATACCCGGAGGGTGTTCTTGGATGGGTAAAGACTGCCCATTCCAGCCTCGATGTAAATGACAGTTCGATTTGGTGGGTACCACGCTTGATCGGGGCATTCTTCCTTTTCTTTGTTCTAGTGCTGGCACTCGCATTTCACGCCAGCTGGCGATAAATCGCGACAGTACTCATCGATCACGGTCAAAACGTGTAATCGCCTGGTTTCGACACTTATTACTTCCTGTTTGCCCGTAACACATCTGCAAAACAGAGCAGTGCTTCTATGAGGAGGGCATTGCGATGATCTGGGTGAGCGCCTCGCTACGGCAAAGATGAGCCAACTGATCGCATACGTGCCGCAATTCCGTCAGTCAGAGTGCCCGCTGTTGGCCTGCTGGAGCTACACAGTGGAAGAAACGAGCAACTTATTCTTGGCGTAAAGCTCGCATCGGATCCGCATTGGATGCACGATATGCAGGTATGACAGCCGCCAAGGAGGCTGCCAGCAGCAATGCTCCCGCGCTAAACGCAATTGTCGCGGGGTCCGCAGATGTAGTTTCATAAAGCAAGCTGTGTATCCACTGTGTTGTCCCAGCGGCCATGACAGTGCCAACTGTTAGGCCCACCAGAATTGGAGACGATGAATCCAGCAATACCAGTCGAATGACGCCATTCTTGGTTGCGCCGAGCGCAACGCGAACTCCAAACTCCTGAGTGCGGAGCGACACGGAGTAGGCAAGAACACCATATATACCAAGCGCCGCCAACATCAAAGCAGACAAACCAAAGCACGACAGGACAGTGGTCTGAAATCGCTCTGCCGCGAGAGATTCGTGAATCTGGCCGTTGAGCGATTTCATTACGGGGATGGCGATTTCGGGATCGATTGACCAGAGTTCACGTCGGATCGTAGGGCCAAACGCGTCTAGTGGCTGTGAGGTTCGAATCAGAAAAAATACCGAAGATGGGGGATCGTGCCAGTAAGGCAGGTACACCACAGGAGTATCAATCTTTAGATCGGCAATTCGAGCGTCTGAGGCAATACCCGTGACGGAATACGTGCCGCCGTTTATCTGAAACGTTCGTCCAAGAGCACTCTCGCCCGGCCACGCCACCTCCGCCGCTTTTTGGGAGATGATGGCATCATGCGGATGTTCCCGTTCTTTCTCTTGGAACTCTTGGCCTTTGCTAAGTGGAATCCGCATCGTGGCGAAGTACAGCGGGCTTACGTTTCGGAGGTTTGCCATAGGGGTCTCGCTCTCCGGTAATGGACGGTCCGCCCGGCGAATTGAATAGATGTTGATCTCGCCGGTGAGAGGCATCGTGCTGGTGATAGCTGCGGACTGGACATTCGCGTTCGAGCGAAGCCGATCCAGGCTACGGTCTACGAATGCCGATCGAGCCGAAGCACCTGAATCCGCACCTTGGCTGTACTTTGGGCTTACCAGATCAACCTGGGCGACGATTGTGCAGGTGGAATCGAAGGCGCGATCTTGATTAAGGACTTTGGAAAAACTTCGCGCAACGAGACCTGTGAAAACGAGGAGTACGACCGTCGTGGCGATTTCAAACGTTACCAGCACTCGCCTCGTCGATGTGGCCTTCCGTGCGCTGAAGATACGTGCTGAACCCGATTGGAGAAGCTGCTGAGGATCAGTTTGTAGCGTACGAAGCGCTGGGAGGATGCCAAAGCCTAATGCGGTGAGGATTGAGAGACCAGCCGCAAAAAGCAGAACCGGCCAACTGACATGTACCTCGTTTAATCGAGGAAGGTTCGCAGGCGCGATCGCCACAAAACCACGGACAACGGTGAATGCCAGCAGAACGCCGGTGAACGCGCCCACCGCAGAGAGCACCAGACTTTCCGCGAAAGCGACTTGGAATAAATGGCGATGCCCGGCTCCAAGCGCAGCACGCACAGCATTATCGCGGTCACGAGCCACGCAGCGGGCCAGTTGCAGACTCGCAAGATTAACGCACCCGATCAGCAGGACTGCCAGTACGGCCGCAAGCAACAACCACAGTGCCTTACTAATGCTACCAGTCACTTCCTGCGACAGCGGCTCGACCCACGTGCCAAGGTGAACAGGAAGATGATTGCTCAAGGAATAGGCCTGCTGCATTTCGTCGAGTTCAGTGCCTGCCGTCTTCACGGACACTCCTTGTCTTAAGCGTGCGAGAACCAAGAAGCTGAATGCGGAGTCATCTGTTGTGAGGTCCTGCTCCTGCGGCACAAGTGTCTGAAAGATTTCGTAACGTGAGAGCTCGCCGGGATGCGCACCGCCCGCCATTTCGTTTACTGCTGGGAACGCAAATGTTTTGGGCAGAACACCTACTACCGTCTTTTGTTCCCCGCCGATCTGTAGCGAACGGCCCAGCACTCCTCGCTCGGTGCCAAAGAAACGCTCCGACGCCGACCAAGTGATAACCACGACGTTGCTGCCAACTTTTTGATCCTCCTCCGGAAGAAAGCTCCGACCGAGAGCTGGTGTAATTCCTAGCACCGGGAAAAAGTTCGAGGAAACGCTGAGACCACTCACGACTTGCGGATGGTTCTCTCCGACCGTAACAGCGAAGGAAGCATTTTGAAGGATGGCAGCGTCCGCGATGGTTTTGGAATGAGCTTTCAGGTAGAGGTAGTGCTTGTAGTTGTCGGGCAATAAGGGATAGCGGTCTCTCACCTCCCGCATCGTCTCGCGCCAGACGATAAGCTCGCCGGGCTCTCGAAATGCGTACGGTCGCAGGAGTACCGAGTTCACAACGCTGAACACAGCCGTGACGGCACCAATTCCAAGTGCTAGGGTAAGGATCGACGTGATCGCAAAACCTAGGGATTTGCGCAGTCCACGCAAAGCATAGAGAAACTCATTCGACAAGTTAGCCACAGAGCCCTCCCGCTGATTCGTCCTTTTGAGCGCAATCGCGGTTCCAACTAGCAATACGCGCAAGTTGCTGAAAAGGTTCCTTTCCGCAGCAGGCTTCAAAGGCAGCTAATGTCCGGAAATGATCGAAGTTGTCCGTCGATGAACACCACAAGGCGAGCGGTGGAAGGTCCCACGTGGAGTTGATTCGATACAGTCCCACACTCCAAGGGAGTTAACTTCATGTCAGCACGTTCGAGCAACAAGACGCAAGCGAATATATGGTAGGCCTCGTAAAATCGGCCGGCTGAAAGGAAGACGAAACGAGCTCGAGGGACTGATACCAGCTTGCGGTGCGCGGACGACAGTTCTTAGAGTTGCGGTGGTCAACAAGGAGTGCAGCCTGCGAGCGCCATCACCCAGCATGTTTGGCCGCGAAGTGGTGCGCTGCGAGTCTGAGTGAAAAGCGTGTCGGGAAACGCGGAAATAGCCAACCCCTCGGCTATGCTGTGCGCTGTTCTAAACCTGGCTCCCTTCCAGGTGTGGCGCTACAATACTCCGATGCAACCGGTGAACTTTCCTGGACAAAGTTTCAACGCTATCGGCGCAAGCGGAGTTTGCCCGCATTGTGGAGTAACGTCGCTGTTTACTCCGAGAGCCAGTCATCCAGAGCCTCTCACTGTCGTTAGCGCGGCTAATTGTGAGGCTTGTAAGAATTGGGTGCTAGTGATCGGACTTCGGCATGCTGGAAATCAACCATGTGGGGCTATCACAGTGTACCCACTCGGTAAGCCTAACGACCTGGTACCCCCAGAGGTAGCTCAGGCGGACAAAGAGGTGGCCGAGGATTTTGCAGAAGCCTTACGCTGCCAGTGGATCAGGGCGTACAAGGCTTGTGTAGTCATGTGCGCCCGAGCTATTCAGGGAAGCGCGATTGGCTTAGGCGCAAAAAAGGACAACCTCACAAAACAAATAGACGAACTGTTCTCCAAGGGTAAGATCACGGAGGCGCTTAAAGACTACGCTCATGAAATCCGGGTCACCCGCAACATCGGCGCCCACCCGGACAAGGATGGCCTTGAGGACGTGATGGAGCAAGATGCTAGCGATATTGTTGCGCTTACTCGTGAATACCTACATCACGTTTACGTGATGCCCGCCATACTGAAAGCGCGAAGAGCTGCCACATCTGGCACGCCCGTCGCTACCCCGTAAGGCGAGTTGCACCTCGATCAGCGTGTGGGTGTGCCCGATTGTACGTCTCCTTCATCCGGCTCACCCCACACCACTGGACCCATCTGGCTCTCCCGCCTCGGTCGCCTACCGCGATGCTAGGTCGATAACACGGCGTTTGGGGCGTTTTCGTTTTTGGGGGCGATGTGTTCCAAAAACAAATGTATTTAGACACACGGGAAAGTGATTTACAAACTCTGCAGGTAAAGCACTTAGCGGGCTTAAATTTTGGGGGATTTTGGTACAACGCTTTATGTGGACTCGGATTCGGCTTGCATAGCAAGGTGACCTGCCGTTTGCGCCAGAGCCCGATGGCTACGAAGAACTACGCTGCTTTCGTTCGGTCTTGGGTCCTCTGATCGCTCTCCACGGGCTTCTTTGAACATCCGTGCGTCGAATGATAGTCGTAGCACTGAACGCAGAAAGACTGACTGCAGCACTCCATCTGGCAATCCGAGCATATTGACGATCCGCAGTCAGCGCACCGGGCGACAGCAAGCTTTCCGCAAGGCAGGCTTTGATCCGACCAGGCTGCATATTCAATTGTGCAATTCCCAAACTGATCTTTAACCTGCATATTCTTGCTCCATTTCCGCGCAAGCCAGATCACAGCCATGCCAACCCGGGGTCGGCTCTTGGTGACGTTCGCGCTCGAATAACTTCTCGCGACCTTCCATCTGAGAGTAATTCCGGTTTTTGATCTTGAACCACGTCGTTTGCTGGGGCTCCGTGATGTAAGGCCCGTTAAGAGCATTCTACTCATGGTCATGGTGTCGCTAGCGCCTTCGTATGCGCTGGCACAACGACCAATACCCCATCCCGGCGTTGACAAAGGAGAGCGATTTGCCGCTGTGACTCTGTCGTCTGGACAGGCGATTCGTGCTGTTGTTTCAAATGTCCGTATTCTAGCTTCAGGCGACTCCACCGATCCCTGTGCGCTGACTGTCAGTTTCTTTGCGGCTGATGGTTCACTCATCGGCGGAGCGCAGACTTTGCATTTGGCAGCGGGCGAATCTGGAACTGTATCCGCAGGATCAGCGTCTGGTGTTGTTAGAACAATCGTCAGTCTAGTTCTCAACGATGACCCCAAGCACCTGTGCGCCGTGAAGGTGAACCTAGAAGTGTTTGATTCGCACACGGGTGGGACACTGTTCTTAGTGGCTGGTCAGAACTGTATTGGAGCCGGGCCATGTAGCACGCCATTAGGCGACTCCAAGGATCACTAGAAGCGGTTGAGTGAGAAGGCTGGAAGACTTCTCCGCATGCGGCGTCGGAGTGTCAGGAGCAGCATGCCTTGGGCGTATCGCATACACGCCTTTTCAGTGTCATTCAGCATACAGTCACTTATATTGGCACGAGGATGCCTCGATCACGAAAAATCAATCTGGCAAAGGTTCGGGCATCGCTCGATACGAAATGCCCCAAGTGCGGATTCATGATCACGCCGGATCTGGTCAAGCGGGTAGATTTTGAGCGGGTTCAGTGTCCGAAATGTGGCGAGAAGTTTCAGCCCGGAGCGGCGGTGTCGTCCTAGTCTTTGCTGGTCCGGGTATCCTTCTTCTCGTCTTTCATGAATAGCATTTTAAAGTCCTCAATAGCGGTCAACACCACAACTACGGCAGAGCCAACTACTCCCAGCACAAATAGTGTTTCTAGCACACGAATAGCGATGGTAAGCAGCATGGGTAATGTCCAACCCTCCATGCCCAGCTAACCAAAAACGGCATAAAAAAGTCGTAAAATTTACGGATTACTCTCCCGGACAGTAGGGGTAGAATGCCCCCAAAGGTGTTCGGGGGCGTAGAGTGTTCAACTTTATTGTCGGGATTGTGGCTCATGTTCTGAGCTGGATGTTCGTGATTGGCATGGTTGGCACCGTTTTTCTGGTTATTCCGATCGCGGCTTATCAGCTGGTTAGCGTGCTCTTCGAGAGGGATCGCCCAGACGAAAGAGATCCTTATCGGTACTCCCCGCCCCCGAGATGAACGGGGATTTCCACATGTACACGGGCGAGAGAGAGTTCTGGGGATTTGTTTGGCTTTGCGTGCGCCTGGCCTTTGCAAAAATGCCGTGGTATTCAGCCCCACGGTTGGCAATATGGAGTGTTGCGCGTTTAGTCGTGGCCAGATATCTGGGTTTCTAGCTGCAACCTCAACAAGCCCGCACCATCGCTAGGATCGCCGTTGAATCAGACGAATTTTACTCCCCATCGCGCGTTTCCACGTATTCACCAAGATCACGTCAAAAGCCTGCGGAGGAAGCCTGCGGAGGCTATCGGACGCGATGCAGTCCAGTAGCGAACGCACTAGCCGCAGCTTTCTCGTTCTTGTGTGGTGGCTCTTGTTGGGAGCCTTTCTCGCGCCCTGCGTCAGGAGGAGACTTGTGAAGAAGGTCATCCCAACTTCTGGTCGGGTCTTTTTTCGAGAGGTCAATCGCGTCTTCAATCGCATCGTACGGCTTGCTAGGGACGTGAGTATCCTTCATGGCTTTATTTGCTCCAACTTCCCGATATAAGTAGATCCCTGTAAGAAAATCGTCATTTCCTCTAGCGTGGTTTCAAGATCGCCCTTGGCCTCTTCAACGCAATCGAGGCCAGCTTTTTCCGTGTCTTCGAGGTTGATGAAAAAATCGTGGGCTGGATATTCGTGAACAAAGTGGCGGGCTATTTCGGTCGCTTTTGCGGCTTTATATTTCGGTTGCAGGAGCCGAACCGCGTACTCTTCGGCAACCTTAAGCAAGCGCGACATCTGAGTGTAGTGGACCGTATCAATTTTCTGAAACAATGGTTCGATCATCGAGCCAACAAACTCATTTACTCCGGGAAGCAATACATTCATTGACTTTTGGGTTCTTCGTTTGAGAAAAAGGAGGCTTGCATCTACGGCCTGCAGTGCAAAAGCGTGCAGACGCTCAAGGGCTTGGACTTCGTCCAAAGCTGACAGGCGCTGTTCTCTGTCATTGTCATAGACTTGATGATCGAGTGGCCCGAGTTCCGCATTCTTACCCAGTATAATCTTGTCCGCGCCCAAACAAATCAAGGTCGCGGCACTCTTTGCGTATTCAGGAACTACCGCCACAAATCCACCGCACCTTTTCCGAATAAATCTAGCTATCCGATATGCGCATTTAGCGTCCCCACCGGGCGAGTCGATCACAAGAGCAATCTTCTGTCGCTCCGGCAGACCACTCTTAGAGCAACAAAAAGCGGTTGTGGTTGCATCGTCCACGTCATCATAATTGTAACGGCCCCCGCCGCTCTGTACGAAAAGCCAGACGGGCATTTGTAGGATTTGCTCTAATTTCTGGACGCAATCCACGAACGCAGCAGGCACTTCAAGCGGACTACCCGGATAAAGACTCACACAGAATTTCGGGGGCGGGGCCGGAACTGGCTGAGGCGCCGGGGCCGGAACTGGCTGAGAGGACATGGGATGACGTTACCTCGCGTCGAGTGTACCATGGGCCCGTCAACGCATTAATTTAAAAGGGGAAGGTCCCGTTTTAGTTCGCCGCACCATCCCCAGGATCACCGTCAAGCCGCCTTCTTTCGAGCGGGATTTAGCGCATAAGCGACAACGGCGGCCAACCAACGTTCGCTAAAACGGATGCTTGCAGAGCGAGCCGCTTACGCATTCGAGACTGCTTAGAGGCTTCTCTCGCACGGGTCAAATGAAGATGGCAGCGGCCTTTGCCTTGCTCCGCCGGATTTTGGCACTCATTACACATAATCATGGGCCCACCAGGCCGTGTAAGACCCTGGGGACTCTTGCGCGGTATTCGCGATTGGCTAGCACGTTCTTCTTCCTGTGGGTCTCGCAGAGTATCTTGCTGATCGGACCAGCCGGAAGCTGGCATTTGATACACAGCTGCAAGGCCCGATGTCGGTCTTCGTATCGGGATTGTGGGGTCATAGTCGGGCACCAAGAACAACGGATCTTTTAGCATCTCGCTTCGGCCTTGACGACATCGCACAGCTTCTCAATTATCAGCTTCGCGAGCCTTTGAGCCTGACGATGATACGCAACGACTACGGCCGGATGCCTCTCGTTTTTGTCGTGCCTGACATACTCTCTGTATGCGTTATCGCCGATTGGATGCCATCTCACAGACGGCGAGGACAACAGTTTGCGGCCGAGCAAGGACTGTGGCATTTGATCCTCCTTCAGCAGGGAAATAACGAGAGAGAAGCGATCGAGCTGACCCGGATCGGAGATAGTTTTGCTTCTGTAGTTCGCCGCTTCCGCTCGCAAAGTTATGGCGAAGTTTGGGTCAGGAGCTACAATACCCAACTGCGACGCAAGCGACAGCGCCGCCCGCTCGACAGCTTCCTGCGCAACCGAGAGCATTCGATAGCCCTTAGAAGCACCGACTCCGATCCCTGCCGACTCGATCTTGACTCTATTAGCCACCTCGAACAAACATGCCTGGTATCGTAGCAAGAGCATCAATGTCGGACTTCTACATGTGTTTCCGTCGCACAGGACGAGAAGTTTTCGTACGCTCATCGGTTCTGCCATAGCGCCGCGAATTATACCCCTCAAGTGACCCGCGTCAAGCCTGCTAGAATTTAGGTCTGCTTGATATGCCCCGATCCCGAAAAATCGACCTCGCAAAGGTTCGGGCTTCGCTGAATACGACCTGCCCGAAGTGCGGATTCACGATCACGCCGGATCTGGTCAAGCGGTTGGATTTTGATCGGATGGAGTGCCCGAAGTGTGGCGAGAAATTCCAGCCCAAGGCGGTAAAATGATCTCATGGATGAGATCAAAGCAAACTTGGTTGCGCTGGTTGAAGCGGATGCTGAAAATGCCAGAACCCGAGCGCAAAGATTGCGCATGCTTGCCAAGTTCATCGTAGGCGATAAGCAAATGCTCATGCAAGCGAACTTGGAAGAGGGTTCTGCTAAGACGTATGAGGCGATTGCCCAGCGTATGCGAAAGGAATTTGAGCCATGAAATACGCCCGCACCATCGCCAGGATCACCGAATCATGGACGCTCGCCCAGCGCGCAAGGTACTAGTACCGATGCGATGTTGCAGCCATTTTCCGCCGGCGCGGCTGCGGGGGTTGCCCAGCCACTCGTGTTAAAACGGAGTTTTTCTGCGCGCGTCATAGGTAGTATGATCGCGCCGCTATGAAACGCGGTAAAGAACTGCGCGATTCCAAAGGGCAACCGACTCGATCAGAGGCGCCGAAAGAGGTACCAGTCCTCATGTTCGTGATGGTGGAAAAAGGGCCCGGGGCCTTCTCGTTGCGCTTCGTGTGCAACGAAGACGTGCTGACCGATATCCGGGCGCAAGGTGCACTCGACACTTTCCTGACCGATGTCGACGAGCTCTACGCGGAATTTCGCAAGCGATTTGAAGATACGAAAACTCGCGAACGCCCAAACTAATTCGCGGTCACCTGTCTCTCTAAGCCTGCACAGACTGCGTGAATGTACAGCCTGAGACAAGCGCGAAGTCAGAGAGAACAGTAGCGCCAAGGTTGGAGGGGGCCGAGGGAGGGTCCACTCATATTCAAACTGTTGTCGCTGCTACGCCCTAGGTAGCTGATTGTCGTAGGGCAACCGCACGGACGCCGGAAGCCATGCAGATTACGAACAACAGCAAACTGGCCTCGAGGACATTACGAGGCGATGCGCTCAGCAAGGTCGCGATTTTGGCAACGTGCATCAATGCCGCGAGGATCGCGGTGAGCCAGCCGAGGTAGTACGTGGTCCTTGCAGCCAATTGTAGACGAGCCAGATGGTCCATCATGGTGAATACCCTCCACAGTGAACAAGGTAAGAGGACTCCTGTGCAATGAAGGCAGGGTGATTCTAGTCTCTATTTCTATCGCTTACCACTCACGCGCCGCTAGGTGAATCTCTGACATCGGCGAGGATCGGTCGGAGGATTTCTGCTTTCCACGATCTCACTTTTGGGATTAAACTACGACGAAAAGAAGGCCACAGCCCTGTGATCAAGAACAGAAATCTCGCCCTAAAGCCTCATTACCAAGCGGAATACCAGGTTCCCAACGAATTGAGTGTCGCTTTGACCCTCCGCGACGAACGGATGAAGCAGGGTGGTTCCGTGCGGGCTGATTACACCGCCGTCGTAAATGGTGACAGAAGATATGTTGAAGTGTCGGATAGCTTTTGCCGACTGGTGGAGTATCGTCGCGAAGAGTTGATCGGCAGGAGATACGACGATTTGACAGCCCCAGGCACGAACGATATTCCCACCGTGTTTCGGCTGTTTGTGAGCCAGGGATACATGCAAGGCCTCTGGGTGTTGGTAAGCCGAACCGGTACCAGAATCCTCGTCCGCTACGAATCATGGGTTCGGAGTGATTGTTACATTCAGGGCAATATGGAGCTCGTAGAGTGGTAGCACCCAATTGATGCCTGGCCCGGCGCACTCTCGTTCTTCTATTCCTTCCTGACGTTCTCTACGTCCTCATCTTGGCCTCCTTCCTGGGAGATGGTGGCGCCGCAGTCCTTGCACGCCACGCGCTCGTGAGTGCATTCCATCTTGACCGGTCCGTAACGAAGGATGCCGTCTGCCGGCGAGATTTCCCGATGTGCCAGTCCACATTCGACCAGAGCGTTTAGCAGTCGCCAAACGCTGCTGTGGGAGGTTCGGTGGTCGGCCTTCTTTGCGCGAAGCCACAAGTCGCTGATAGTGACCGGCTCGGGGGCAGCCAAAAAAACAGTCAGGATGGTCCAACGATTCTCGGTGAAGTGCAGGCTTGAGCCACGCAAGTGGGCGAGAACCAGCGTCTCTTGGTCAGTTGCTTCGACTCGTGTGCTCATTGCTCCTCCTTTGCTGATGGAAGGCATAGGCGAGTCCTGCGCGCCGCCGCGATCTCTGGTCGCGTCACGATCTCAACTACTGTGGCCTTCCGTCTGGACTTGGGTTGCTTCGTCGGCTCGGGTGGCTTCTCGTCCAGCGCAGCGGCAACGACTCGCATGGCAGCCTGGTTCGCGTGGTAATAGCGCTGCACCATCTTGGGCGACATCCAGCCGAAATATGATTTCGCAGCTTCAAGCGTCACCAGTGGATTGCTCAGGGCACGACTCACCGCATGGTGACCGAAAATCGTAGCGACGAACTTTGACCTCCGCGATGGCGAGCAGCTCCATTAGTCCAGCTCGATAGCCTTGCGCTGGCCGCGTCGGATCGTAGCTGTGATCGCGATTGCGCCGCGGAATTAGGTAGTGCTCCGGCAGCGTGCATTTGCATTCGTCAACCGCTCGCTTGATCAATCGCTCTAAGGCCCAAGCTGCAGTCCCGTTCAGTTCCAGGTATCGCTCCCGGCTTATGCGCTTTGCTCCACGACGAGGAATCGAGATGTGCGGCGGGTCGAGGCCGACATCTTTCAAAGACAGCGAAAGCATCTCCCCTGGCCCGGCGCCGCATTTCATCGACAGCAGCGACAAGAGCGCCGCGGTTTTCCATTGCGGGTGATCGGCTGCCGCTTTGAAAACCCTCTCAAGCTTCGTTTCTTCGGCCGTCGTAAGTGCCCGACCGGGTGACTCATAGTCTTTCGGCAGCGGCATGCGCTGATAGTCAGTCAACGGCTGGCCAATTCTGCCCCTGATCATGCAGACTATTCCGCACTCTTTGTTGACCATCCCCGGCCCGGCAGTTTGGCGCCGGCGGCGCTGGTAGTCGCGTAGCATGTCTCCTGTGATTTCGCCGAGCGTTACGTTGCGGAAGGATCGAGAGATCGTATCAATGTGTCTGCCATAGTCGAGATAGGTTCTCGGAGCGATATGGTCGCGCCTCGTGAGCAACCATGCTTTGGCAGCCTGAGGGAACAACATGGAACCAAGCGGGTGTTCCGGCGTAGATTCCGGGAACTGAATGCGCGGACGGTTCACAGTAAGCGAGCGAGAATCGGCCGCGGCCGCGTCCACGATCCGGGCAACTGTCGACTCAGAGTGTTTCTCTGTCCTCATAGTCCGCCCCTCTCTCCCCGTCTAACCATCGCCAGGATGATCTGGTCGGGCACACCTGTAGAGCGCATCTGCTTGATCGTTCCGACCGATGCGTCAAAGCAGTAGGCCGCGGCGTTCCTGATCTTCGCCGAGATGATCTCGGCTGGTACCTCGGAATGGAACATATCCAGCACTACCTCATTCGTCAGGGTGTTGTCAGGAAGCAAGACTCGCGGATCGGTGCTTTTGAATACTTCGCCTGAGGAACTGTAGAGTCCACAGACGGCCGACCGTTTCGCCGCGGATCGTATGTGGGAATACCGCTGCATCATCCGCCGGCTGACATGCCCTGCAATTGCTTGGACAGTCTCTTCAGAGTTTCGGGGGTCTTCGAGTAGCTCAGTAATGCAGTGATGTCTCAGGTCGTACATCCGCAATCCCGGTAATTCCGCAGCAGTGGTCATCTTCAGCCAAGCTCCTTTGAAACTGGTCTGATGTCGGGTCGGGTCGAAGAGTGCCCGGTGGATGCGGAAGGGAAAAAGGAAGTGATCAGGAGCGGACGCCCCGAGCCTCGTCGCTCTTTCTACCGCGAGTTGAGCGGCCTTGCGGGCTTCGTTATTAAGGGGGATCGATCGTATTCTGCCAGTGTTCTTGGCCCCCGCGGGCTGAATGTGAATGAACGGGTCGTTCTTGTTTTCTATATCCACGTCCTGCAGCCGAAGGGTAAGAATTTCCTTTGGCCCGGCGCTCGTGTTTATAGACAGCACAGCGAACAGGAAGGCACCCTCCCAGTTGTCTTTGCGAGCCGACACATGGAACAGCCGAGTTCTTTCTTCTGCAGACAGGACGCGCCCCGGCCCCCTATCCAGCATTGGCAGAGCCTGGTACTGGGGCTCGATTTCATCCCACTTTCCAATCCTTTTCAGCATTTGCTGAAGAACGGAACACTCGTGGTTGACGCCCGATGGCCCACATTTCTGGCTGGTTCGCATTGCCTGATAAGCACGAATCTGATCAGCGGTGATCTCGCGCAGCTTTGTCTCTCCAAATGCCTTTCCGAGGGTGCGAAGGTTGAGCTCGTATTCATGGAAGGTTTTCGGGGAGATGTACGGAGTGCGACTCGAGAGCCAGATTTCACCGGCCTCCGGGAAAAGCATCTCCGCCAGCTCTGCCGTTGCTATGTACCACGGGTTCTCACTTTGCATGGGTTTCGATCTCCTCTCCGCCGATGTTCCGCAAGAGCCTGAAGGCAACCAGCGCGCCCGCAAGAGTGTAATTTGTTCCCACACACGCGAAAGCCGCGGTTCGGCATTGGTCGCGTACCAACGTCCAAAACTTGATGGTCGGCCGAAAGGCCTTCATATCTACACCGGGCATCTGTCCAAGTTCAAGACCAGATTCAACGGCCACATCTGCCAGATGGGCCGCGAGCGCGAAGGCCACAAAGGCTTCACCGGCAGGTTTGGCGGCGGCCAATTTCGCTATGTTCGCGTTGAGAAGCTGCAACTGCGGATCGTCGGTCCGCGGGACCAAAAATGGCTTGGCTGGATTAGAGGGCATAGTCGCCCTCCCCAATCCCTGTGCCAAAACTCCCGCAGAGGTTTTTGGCACGCGTCTGAGAGGCCCGGCGGGCGGTCCCGATGCCAATCCCTAGCTCTTTCGCGATCGCGCGCCAGGACGTACCGGAGGCGCGCAGGGCATCGATCCGCGATTCGCTGACAAACACCCGCGGTCGCCCGAGCCTGACACCCTTGGCTTTCGCGTTGCGTAGGCCGGCCTTCACCCGTTCTTGGATTAGGGCGCGTTCAAATTCCGCCATGGCGCCGATGATCTGGAACATGAGGCGGCCAGACGGAGTCGTCAGATCCAAGTTATCGCGCAAAGAGACGAAAGCGATACCCAGCGCCTCGAACTCGGCTAGCGCATTCACCAGGTGCTTCAGGGATCGGGCGAATCGGTCCAGCTTCCAGACGAGGAGGACATCGAATTTCCTGCCCTGAGCAGCGGCCATCATCTGGTCGAGAGCAGGCCGGCGATCCTTCGATCCGCTTACGCCGCGATCCACATACTCACCAGTGATCTGCCAACCACGGCGTTCGACAAATTCGCGCAACTCGCGCAGCTGCATCTCAGGGTCCTGATGACCATTTGCCGTTGAGACTCGCGCATAGAGTGCAACGCTGTGAACTGGGTTGGCCATCACTCACCTACCTGGATGATCTGCAGCACCCGCTCTCCATGCCTCATGCGGCTTTCGAGCTGCAATCGCAGTTTCGTTTCCTCAGGAGAATTAGCGAACAGCACGATTGCCCGCTGGTGTCGCCACGGCTTCTCCCACTTTCTAACCGGCTGTTGAATGATGGCCATGTACAGAGAGCACCAGGGGGCTAGGGCAAACGATTCCTGTGCGATTTCGCTGGTGTCCAGATTGTTTGCGGCGGTGAGTTGAGCGGGCGAAACGGCGGGTGTTACCGTAGCTACAGCCACGTTGGCCTCCTATTTAGGCGAACTGGTTAGGGCTGGGTGAGTGTTTCAGCACTCGCTCGGCCCGTTGCTTGGCATGTCGATCCTATGCGTGCCCGCACGCATTGTCAAGGGCAAAATGCTTGCCAGCACGCATGTCTCTGTGGGATACTTCAAGGGCAATGAAAGAGAAGAAGTTCTCGGCCTCAGAGTTCGCCAGGATCGGCGGGAAGGCTCGCGCCCGCAAGCTTACCCCCGAGCAGCGTAAGGCCAGCGCCCGCAAAGCCGCTCAGGCTAGATGGGCGAAGCAGCGAAAGGCTCAAAATGGCTGAGCAGGTCGTCCGCTGCCCCTACTGTGTTCTAGATGATCATTTCCGCCCCATGTTGTCGAGAACGGAAGGCTGGTTTATCTGCTCGAAGTGTGGCCACACGACGATGCCCGGGAAACCAGAGTTCAGATGTTTCTGTCAGAAGTGCGGAGAGTTAAAACGGGCAGCTTGACCAGAAGCGAAGAGACATTTTGCGTAAGCGCCTTATCACCGCAGTCCCCCGGGCCGGTCCACGAAGGCATCAGCAGTGTCATCCAACCTTAGACGAGACCTCGTAAATGATCCTGCGCACTTCGGTGGCCATCTCGGTATAGAGAGCGAAAATGTCGCTACTATCTGTCCAATCCGGGCCGGATGGGTCACGCTTACCGTGCCTTGCCGCGAGGACAATATCGAAAATCGTCCTATCGAATTTCATGTCAGGACCAGGACGATCACAAACCATTGCGAGGATTTCTGCGCCGTCTTTGATTTCGCCCGGGTAGGGGATCGCCTGCCAGTTTCCAAGAGGATTCTGTCCGACGAAGCCGACGTCCCCCGTATTGAGAGTGGCATACACCAATTGGAGCAACTTGTGCTTGTCCGCGTTGTTGAGATTGCGAAGGATGGCCAGTAACGGCGGAATCTTCTCGTGGGGTCGGTTGTACGGTTGCGCCAGCTCAATAGCTGTCCGCACTGGCTCGCTAATGTCTCCGAGACTTCCACGAGAGAGTTCCCCGTCAAAGTTCGCCCTGCGATTTGTGATGGGGAATCGAAGTTTGCCTTCCTTGGTGGGAGGATTAGCCGCAGCCTCGTGACAAGCAATAGCATAGACGAGATGGTCGAGAGCGTTCCTGAGATTATGCAAGGCATCCGCGAAGATGAGCGACCACCGCTGAAAAAGCGGAGGTTCATTGATGCGGATCACGACGCTATAGCGAGTAAAATCAGCATTTGCCTTTTGCACGACGCTATACGGTCGTCTATCCATCCAGGGCCGGACTTCATTCTTGAGGGCTTGAATGTGTTCTTGGCTGCGAGCTAGTTTGGCTCGCACGCTTGAGAGATCAAGGCTCATGAGGCTGGAATGATAACAGCGCCTTTTACTTCCGCGGCGCGATTAACTTCTCAGGCTTGCGGTTCTGTCAGCACACGGGTTCAATTTAAGCGCTCACGATTCTGCCGTGCCAGCGCTTGTCGGCTTTCGCTCGTCAGCTTGAGGATCTCTGCTCGGGTAGCTTCCGCGTCTTCTCGCACGGTTCCGTCAAGGTGAGTAAAGACGAAATGGCACCAGCACTGGCAGGTCCCCTCGGTCAGGCATTTGCCTGTACAGCATTCAGCGTGTTTCTTTGTGCGCGAATCACCCTCCGTTCGCGGATCGAGGGTCATGCAGGCAGCCAACCTCCTGCGACTATTTGTCGAGCTTCGCGGTGACATTGACGATCGAGTTCTCCTTCACACTCAGGTCCGACGTCCAATCCCTATAGCCCTGCCTCACTAATTGGATCGAATGTTTGCCAGGCGACAACTTCAGAATCGCAGGCGCGTGGCCGTAGCCAACTGAGTCGACAAATATTTCGGCGCCGTCTGGATCGGACGTCACCGAAACGGTTCCCACGCTGGCGCTCGAGGCAGCGGTCGTCAGTTTCACTGGCACTGGTGCTGGGATTGGCATCGCTTGAGCCGACACTCCCTGGCCGCTCTTAACGGCGGGGGCGACGAATGCAGTTTGTTGCATTGGTTCCGTCCTCGTCGTCGTGGGTTGAACCGCCGCAGGTGCATCCGGGGTAGCAGCCGCACTATGGCCGGCCCAATCGTGAACGATGGCGTCGCAACCATCTTGAACCGAATTGCCCAAGGACCGGGTAGACCGGCTTACGATCACATCCCCATCCTTGTTGAACACGGCAATCTTGTTCCTTCTGAGCAGATATCCCTTGCCGCCCTCATGGTCGAGGACAACGACGTAGTCGGCCTTCTCCTGCTTGTTGTTGATGATGACCTGCTCGCAACGTTCACCGAACGTCTTGATGATTTCCGCGGTTTGAGGCCGGGCGCCGCCCTGCGTGCGGCTGGCAAAGGTTCCACCTGACCCCGCGGCGGAACCAGCCACCTCCCAAGACTCGCTGTTCGTGATAAACACTCTCGGTCGGCGTTCTTCCGCGATCACGTTCGTTGCGAAAGCGGCGATCAGCGCCGCGATGAGTAGCCCTCGAACCGCTGCGCCTAAAAGGACATCTCGGCCGCTGTTCATAGCGCCCCTCCAAAATCAAATTTTCCATGGAATCCTGGGATGGGCCTGCTCTGGACAATCTGGGGAGGATCGTCAAAGTACGAGCGCGCCAAGTCTGCGCCCGCCGGGGGTTGATTGTCAATCTGCTACGCGGTGCCAGCGAAGGAAGGTGGACTAGCCACAGCCCGGAATTATTTCGCCCGCAATCTCATCAGAATCAGTCGTACACTTCGCATGTCACCAGCAATGGCCGCTGGCGTGGCAGATCGACTTTGGAGCGTTGAGGATTTGATTGCCTTCGTGGAAAGAGCGGCGTAGGTGAGATGGTTCCGTATATTGTCCTCCCGCTCGATAATCTTGTCATAGATCACCCGGACGGAACACGGTTAACGGTATCCGAGCTTAGACAGCCCATGCTGCGGTGGCTGAAGGAACAAGCTGATATGGCTGAAAGAAGAGAGACTTGGCTGCTTACAATGGAGATTGCGATCACGCTATTTGTCGGAGCCGAGTTGTTCATGTCAGTGGTCAACTTCATTCATGGATATTCAAAGTAGCCCACTACCAAATTTCCGGTAGTGGCTCAGTTTGAATTTTGATCTGGAGGTTCGGGAGCTTCTTGAAGCTCTCCTTGCGTGAGGACTTCCCGTAGCTTTGCTACCGCATCGGCAACTTCTTCTTCGCTAATGTCGTCCTGCTTGTCGCCTTTAAACCACATGAGAATCAAGTAAAGTGTCCTTTCCTTCCCCTCTTCCTCTGGGTCTAGAAAGGCTCCAACAACGCGAAAACAGTTGCGCGGACTGCGCTGAAGATCAGTACTTCCGACGTCATATTTCCAGTATTCGATTTTGCCTTTTCGTTTCGGAGGGCGTGCAGCGTTGCAGTTGTACGTATAGTCTTCTTCGATGTTTCTGACTATTTTAGCTAGATCGGATTCGATATGACGGTATTTCTTTCGGAGTTTGCGGAGAATCTTGGCAAGGCTTGGTGATTTAGCGCAGTCGACCTTGCACCTTGCCAAGCGGATTTTCCTCTAGGCGGAAGTGTTAACCTCTTGGGCCGATTTCTCCATCAGTTCCCGGAACGAATCGCTAAGCGAAAGCATAATGCCTTCTAATTGGCTTTGCATCTTTTCCTGATACGCCTTGAACTCTGCTAGCAGCTTGGGAAATGGCTCAATCGCAGCTAGGCCGATGCGCAGCGATCCTTCGTAAATGCTGGACATCTTGGCGTCTCGTTCTTTCATCCCTCCCACAAAGGCGCGCAGCTCATCATCAGTGAATGCGTCCAATGCGCCACTATTCAACAAGCGGTGATTTTCTCCAAGAAGAGGCAGCAGAGCCTCAAAGTCAGAACGCAGCCTTGCCACGGCTTCCGGGGAGGGAACGCCACACACCAACGTCTTCGCGTTTTCGATCCTGCGAACGTGGCGATTCATCTCGCGCATTTGTTCCTCTGTGAGAAGAACTTTTGTTTCAAAATTGCTAGCGCAGTTAGCGGGATGACAAGACATCGGGGTAACCTCCTTTACTCCATCGGCAAATCGGTCGTTTTTCTTGCCCAACGAGCTCGACTAGCCTTCTTGGCTATTTCTGTCCGTCGTGCTGGACTAATTGCCCTTGCACGCGAAGGGCCGCCGACTAGGCCGCCCTTACGAGCTGCGACCTTACGAGCGTCAGGCTCCTTCTTTTCTGAGAGTGCCGCTTGCACGACACGAAATGCTCGCACGTTTACATCCATGCACCCTCCATCCCATTTAGACGTGGATGGAGCGCGTAGGGTTCGCTCATGCGCAGCATATTACACCAGTCTTCAAAGATGCTATGGGGGGCCGGAGTTGTAGGGTAGAGCACCAAAGACACACAGTCGCATAACGATAGTAGCAATACGAATGGCATCAATGCAAGGTTAAAATGAACAAAATGCTTGACACTTTTTATTCGCTCAAGCATAATGCTCAATATTAATACGTTGAGCAAGGCCGAGCGCGTGAGGGTCGTAGCAGCCCTCGTCGAAGGAAATAGTATTCGCTCCACGTCGCGAATGACTGGAGTGGCCCGGAATACTGTCACGAAATTGCTCGTCGATCTCGGCCAAGCTTGCATGAAGTATCACGATAAACACGTTCGCAACGTGACGGTACGTCGTCTCCAGTGTGACGAAATATGGGCATATGTCGGAGCAAAAGCCAAAAATGTCAGCGTCGACAAGAAGGAAATCGGCTGGGGCGATGTGTGGACGTGGGTCGGCATCGACGCTGATACCAAGCTGGTCGTTAGCTATTTGGTCGGCGGTCGCGGTGCTGATTGGGCAATGGATTTTAGGAAAGACGCTGCCAGCCGCATCCGTGGGCGTGTTCAGATCACCACTGACGGGCACAAAGCATACCTGGAAGCGGTGGAGGACGCGTTCGGCATGGACGTTGACTATGCGCAGTTGCACAAGATTTACGGCGCTTCGCTTGAGAACGAGGCTCGTTATTCCCCTGCGGTCTGTATCGGGTGCGACATGAAGACCGTCAGTGGCAACCCGGACCCAAAACACGTCAGCACCGGCTATGTCGAGCGCCAGAATCTCACGATGCGAATGGGGATGCGCCGCTTCACTCGGCTGACAAACGGATTCTCCAAGAAGATCGACAATCACGCCTACGCGGTCGCCGTTCACTTCATGTATTGCAATTACGTCAGGATTCATCAAACGCTGCGCGTTGCTCCGGCGATGGAAGCTGGCCTGTGCGATCACGCCTGGACCATCGAAGAACTCGTCGAGATGGGAGATGCTGCGATGCCGAAACCGGAAAAGCGCGGTCCTTACAAGAAGCAGATTTCAAACTGAGCCACTACCCAATTTCCGTTCGCCTTGACGCCGCGGTTAGAATCAACTCAGAACTAAAAACAAAAACTAGGATAGCTCGCCGGCGACGGTCAGCGAGCGACAAGGCGGGTGCCTCCCGCTCCCGCCTTCCAGTCTTCTTCCAAAAGCGGGATGTCGCCGGGAGGGCGACGCACGGTGTCCACTGCTCCGAAGATGAAACCGGCGAAGGCAGCCGGGAAGCTAAATCTCCTTCCTGCTGTTATGGGCGTCCCCAGTGGGACTGTGCACAAGTTGGCCCCGGAGAGGCCGCCAGAGGACGATCTCATTCGTAAGGCGCTTGAGGCGGCCGGGTTCAAGATGACCGGCGATCCGATTTGGCTGGGCGGACATTGGTTTGCGGGGATACATTCACCGACAACTATATCGACCAACGGTAGCCGCCGCATTCGTAAATCGCTCGAGTCCGCAGGCTTCAAGATGACTGGAGACCCTATTCCCTTGGGCGGGAAACTGTTTGTGGGGATCCATTCACGATCGTGGAATAAAGAGGCGCCAGTATTCAATCCCTCTCTGAGCCCGCACGTCGCAGCTAATATTTCGACGCCCGAGGTGAACGCCAAAAAGCGCAGCGATGACTCAAATCTGCTTGCCGCGCGCGTTGCCAAAAAGCTCGACGATCCGGCGGGAAATCCGACGATGACGGTCGAGCAGGTATCTTTCGCGTTCTCCGTGAGCAAGCAGACCATTTACAGGTGGATAGATAAGGGCCTCAAACAAGGCCCGGACCGAGTACAGCTAACCTGGGCAGCGCACGGGAAGATTCGCACCGAATTAGTGCGACGCGCATTGGGTCTAACTTAAAGTTTTTTTCTCATTCGTAATCATCCGTGCGCATCCGTGCTCACCATCGCCTCACTAGTGGCTAGACGCCACGCCCGATAGGGCATCCAATCAAATAATAAACGTGGCAAGGCGTTCCTAGTTAAATTGAAATGCCTGGGCCCCGATGAGGTTGACGGATCATCCTCGAATAAGACCGGAGCTACCAGTGTCGATACACATTCTCACCCAAGACGAGGCGAACGCATTTGTGTGCCAGGGTGTTCTCTCAAACTGCAGGACCCATTCACACATCGGTCGGCGCAAGGCGGACGAGTTGGTGAAAGACGGCGAGGCTCGCTACGTTGGGGGCCGGTGGGTGCTCGTGTTTTGTAACGTGAAATCCCCCCATGTCGTCAGTGACGAGAGAGGTACGGGCGTTCAGTGGGTTTCTTGGGGCTCCACCAAGTTTTCACCAGCGAAGGCAAGACCGATGGGAACTCGAAATCGGGTAAGGCTCGCACCACCGCGGTCCTGGACTCGAATCGGGATGGAATTAGTTGAAATAAGCCGGCAGGAGACGAAGTGATGACGACCACGAATATTCAGTTTCAGCAGTCGCTCGAACGGCTTTACGACATCGGAGAGGCTGGCGCGCATCTGCATAAGTCGCATTGGACGATCCGGCGCGAAATCAAGGCCGGCAAGATCCACTGCCTGCGTCTGGGCAATCGCATTCTCATCGAGCATAGCGAACTTCTCCGACTGCTCGATGCTGCACGATCTGGGCAAGCGGCGAGTGAATCTTTGGCGGTGTGATGTTTAGGACAGTGATCATAGGCCCGTGAAGTCTATCCGGGCCTTTTTCTTTTGCTTTGCAACGGCCTTGAGGAATTGAAGATTCTTGGAAGCGGGGTGTCGGCAGTTTCGACGGCGCTAGAGCGACTGGCCCGGGCTCAAGCCGATACCATCAGGTCCACAATCACTGTTCGTCGAGGTCGCTCCAGAAAGGCTTAACTACCCGGATTGATGGAGAACTTCACAGCAATTCGGAATGGGCTGCTCGACCATGCACTCGCAGGGAAGTTGTCACCCTTCGATTTTGGACTCTATGTCTTCCTGATCATGCGGGCGGGCTACTCAACTGGGATCTACGAGGGCTGTGCGCTCACGATAGCGTGCCAGTTCGGCGACCCATCCCAGAAAGAACACGTACAAAAAAGCCTGCGCCGGCTTCGGGACAAGCAGTACATCAACTACCGGAACGGTGACGGAAGCCGCGGGGCCTATCCAATTCTCATAAACAAGTTTGACGTAACGGTCGGAGAACTGTCAGGCACACGCCTAAATGCGTGGAAACACAACGGACTAGCGCAACCTCAATACGAGCCCAACAACGGTAGTGGAACGGTGGAGACACTGTCGTGGCACGGTGGTGGCACGGTGGTGGCACCTAACAAAGACTTAAGACTTAAAGACGAGGAAGACTTGAAAGACAAAGTGCGTGTGCGCGAACGCACTTTGTCCTTCCAGCCGCCAACCATTCAACAGGTCACCGACTACTGCCAGCAAAGGCGGAAACGCGTGGATCCTCAGCGCTGGTTTGATCACTACACCTCAAACGGGTGGAAGGTCGGGCGTAATTCGATGAAGGACTGGAAAGCTGCGGTAAGAACCTGGGAACGAAACGGAGTGAGAAATGAAAGCACCAATGGAAATCGAGCAGAACGCCGACAAGCTGACAATATCGCTGCCGGAGAACAGGCACTCGAAATCCTCCAGCGTCGACAAATGGCGAACTAAGCAATTTGTCGCTTTGGCGGAAGTATTCGAGAAATTGCTGACACCGGAGTGCATCGCCATATACGTGGAGAGTTTGGCAGACCTCTCCGACTATCAGATTAGGCTCTCTGTCGGGCGGGCCGTGCGAGAGCTGGAATGGTTTCCTAAGCCCTCGAAACTACGCGAACTTGCGGGCGCTGAAGGAAGCGCGATCAACCAAGATGCGGAAGCTCGTGCCGCATGGGATACGGTCACACGGTTTTGCTCGAAGTATGTAAGCAACGATGTGCATGGCAATTACGGTCCCGAGCACGGCTCGTACAACGACTTCCCGAAGCTGGCGGATCGGATTCTCGACAGCGTGCGGCGCAGCGGTGGCTGGAAAACCTACAAATGTGCAACGAGCGAGGATTTCCCGTTCCTGCAAAAGCGGTTCTTCGAAGAGTTCCAAGCCTGGACCGCGGTAGAGCATGTGGACTCGAGCAAGCTGCTCACTGAAATGCCGATGCTCCACCTGGTAGCGAAGTCGATGGATATCCCGAAAAGTGAGCTGCAGCCAGCACCAATGGCTCGGAAGATCGAAGTCAAGCGAGTCCAGGAGGCGCCCACTCCAGAACAAATGCGCGACCGGGCGGCCCTTCAGAAACAGGCGCTAGTCGACTGGGAATCTCGACGGCAACGAAAGAGATCTGAAGGCGGGGCATGACTCCACGGAGCAGGTTCTTTCAAGTGCTGCGGGACAAACTGAAGAGGCAAGGGCGGTGGAAGTATCTGCCGCGGGGCAAACCGGGCAAACCGGGTGAACCGTTGAAACCCAGGGGGTGTTCCAAAAACCTAT
>Ga0207112_1081_pt1 | contig 25364 bp, 24 predicted proteins | sample Alteio_BWMinHeat_72_FD_153549 | JGI IMG/M metagenome (GOLD analysis project Ga0207112, IMG submission 153549) | Enriched cells from forest soil in Barre Woods Harvard Forest LTER site, Petersham, Massachusetts, United States -... | ecosystem: Environmental > Terrestrial > Soil > Temperate forest >...
CGGCTACTTTTTGCGTATGCTCGTCTTGCAGGCGAAACGCGGCTCGATGGAACTGCAGATACGCAAGATGATGCTCGACACCGAGGAAAAGGCCAAAAAAATAATAGAAGAAGCTGAGGGTAAGGCGAAAGAAAAAGAAGAGCACGTCTCGGGCGAACTCAAAGAGCGCGCGGGTGAGCTGAAGACGGTCGAAGAGCGTCTGGTCCGCAAGGAGGAAATGCTCGACAAGCGCCAGGTCAATCTTGATACCGAACAGCAGAATATCGAAAAGAAAAACCAAGAACTTCAGAGTGCGAAGCAGACGGCGGACGAACTCGTCCGTGAGCAGCAGCACAAGCTTGAGAACGTCGCAGGACTTTCAAAAGAAGAGGCGAAGAAAGATTTGTTTGATTCGGTGGAGAAACAGTCTGAGGCCGACATCGAAAGCCGCATGCATAAGCTAGAGATTTCCGGCAACGAGCGCCTCGAGGCACGTGCAAAAGAAATTCTCACGACCGCGGTGCACCGCCTGGGCAATTCGGTCGTCTCCGATGCGCTCGCGACGACGGTGATGCTACCCAACGACGAAATAAAAGGCAAAATCATCGGCAAAGAGGGCCGCAACATCCGCGCGTTTGAGCGTGCGACCGGTGTTGACGTCATTGTCGACGACACCCCCGGTACGATTACCCTCTCTTCGTACGACCCCATCCGCCGCCAGATTGCGAGAATCGCACTGGAGAATCTTATTCTCGACGGCCGTATCCAGCCGGCCAAAATCGAAGAGTCGGTGCAAAAAGCCGAAGGCGAGATCAACAACATCATCAAAAAGAAAGGAGCTGAAGCTGCCTTCAATGCAAAGGTGCCCAACGTCGACCCCAAACTTCTCATGATTTTGGGCCGTCTCTACTTCCGCTCGTCATACGGGCAAAATGTGCTCGACCACTCCGTCGAAGTCGCCCACTTGGCTGCGATGCTCGCCGAAGAACTTGGTGCCGACGTCGCCGTTGCGCGCGCCGGAGCACTCTTCCACGATATCGGCAAAGCAGTCGACCACGAAGTTCCCGGCACGCACGTCGAGATCGGCCGCCGCATCCTCGCCAAATTCGGCATGGGTGAACCGGTCATCAAAGCGATGCAGGCGCATCACGAGGAATATCCGTACGAAACCCCTGAGTCGATGATAGTACAGGTGGCCGACGCCATTTCCGGCGGCCGCCCCGGTGCCCGCCGCGACTCAGTCGAACAATACGTCAAACGCCTGGAAGACCTTGAGGCAATTGCCAACCAGCAGCCGGGCGTTGAAAAGAGCTACGCCATCGCCGCCGGCCGCGACCTTCGCGTCATCGTCAAGCCCGAAGCCGTCTCAGATTTGGAAGCGCGCAAGATGGCCCGCGATATCGCAGACAAGATAGAGAAAGAATTGAACTACCCCGGCGAGATAAAAGTCTCCGTCATCCGCGAAACCCGCGTCATAGAATACGCCCGCTAGTCGATAATAAGTAGTTTTTAAGCCATATTTTGGCCACTGAATTCGTGGCTTAAAACCTGTTGATATCGGGATATTGTCAATTGACAGCCCTTAAATACGGCTCAGAATGGTCATATAGTGAGGTCGAGTGCGCATTATTCATTCAATACAAAAAGTTATGGCGAATAAAATGGATTTGGTAGAGAAAGTCGCTTCTACAATAGGAAGCACAAAGGCCGACGCAGAGCGCGCGGTCGAGGCAATCATTGCGATGATTACCGACTGCCTCAAGAAAGGCGATGAAGTTTCTATCGCGGGATTGGGCATCTTCCAGGCGAAAACCCGCGCTGGCCGCATGGGCCGCAACCCCCGCACGGGAGCAAGCATTCAGATAAAAGCGATGAAGGTCCCGAAGTTCCGCGCTTCCAAGACTCTCAAAGACGCAATTAAATAATTTTGTGCGTTTACACAAAAACCGCCTTCGGGCGGTTTTTGTTTTTGTGCGGGATGCGGGAATCGGACCCGCGTCCTCAGTTTGGAAAACTGATGTCCTACCATTGAACGAATCCCGCTTCGGGAAAAGCATACACTGAATCCCATTTTTGCGGAAACGTCCGCAAAAGCGTATATTCATCCGATGCGTTCTCTCTTTCTGAATCTCGGCGCGCTTGCACTCATTGCCGCCGGTTTCTTTTTTCTGCTTTCGCGCCCGGTTGCCGCACCTACGCCTCTTGCACAAGCAACTGCAAGCTCAAGCGCTCAAGTTGCTTCCGCCGCAAAGCCGGTTATTGCCACCTCGACGCTTGGCGCATCAGTGCACACGGCAACATCCACCAAAGTCGTCATACAAAAGGACGTTTCTCCTACGCAAACAACCACGGCTACATCTAGTCTACCCTCCGATATAGCAGCACGTGTCCAAAACCCTTATTCTTTTCCGCCTCTTTCTTCCGGTGCGGTAAACACTGCCGCGCGAGGAGCGCTAGTAAATATTCTTTGCATGCCGCGCGGCGGCGGTTCGCTCTCCCCCACTTCCGGCTCCGGAGTGATAATTGACCCGCGTGGTGTCATTCTCACCAACGCGCATGTCGCGCAGTATGTGCTTCTCTCGGAGGACCCGCGCGTCAATATTTCTTGTACGGTACGCACCGGCGCGCCTGCTACGGCACACTGGATTCCCGAAGTACTCTATATTCCGCCCGTGTGGGTCAGCGAACACGTGGAAGACATCCTCAATCCACATCCCACAGGTACGGGTGAACACGATTACGCACTCCTGGTTATCACCGCCTCTGTGGACGACTCGCCTTTGCCGACGGCTTTCCCCTATCTTTCCGTCGACACCCGTCAAGCCGTCGCATTCCAAGGTGACAGCGTGCTCGTCGCGAGCTACCCAGCGGAACTAATCGGAGGCATCACCACCGAGTACCAACTCTTTCCTGTATCATCATTCGCAACGGTGGGACAACTTCTTACCTTCACGAGTAACTCAATTGATGTTCTCTCACTCGGAGGAGTTATTGAGGCTCAAGGAGGCTCTTCCGGCGGCGCAGTGGTCAATGTTTGGGGTCGACTGGTAGGTATTATCGCCACGACGAGCGCAGGCGCGACGACTGCCGACCGTGACCTCCACGCTCTTGCCCTCTCATACATCAATACCGACCTCGCTGCACAAAGTGGCACCGACCTTGCTACCGTACTGGCCGGCAATATCCTGGACGAAGCGCTCACTTTCAACACCAACACTGCTCCGCAGCTCATCCAGAGTTACATCGAGCAACTTTCGAAACAGTAATTATCGGGCCGCTGGGAATTGAACCCAGTCTACTTGCTCCCAAAGCAAGCGTACTACCGGTATACGACGGCCCGCAAACAGAGCATACTAGCACGGATTATAAAGGACATTTCAAGTCCGGAAATGTCCTTTAAAGAACTTGCTCGAAAAGCCTGCACTTTGCCTTTCGGGTTTTCATATCTAGGAATACACCTACGACGTCTACCTGGAATTCCCTAGCATCTCTCTTGCCGTTCATATACATTTCGGCTGTTCTGGCCATTTTCCGAAGTTTTGCCGGATGAACCATCTCTTCCGGCCTATAGTCTGATGTCTCACGTGAGACATCTACAGGCAAGCTTTCACGTGAAACTGCCTTTACCTCTACAAATCGAACCACATTTCCCTTCTCCGCTACGATGTCTATCTCTCCCCAGGGCTTACGATAGTTCCTATCAAGTATAGTAAATCCCTTCCGAACTAGAAATTGAACCGCAACCTCTTCACCCAAGCTGCCGACTTCCTTTCGGAGCGAATCATCCTTCATGAGGATAAGTATAGCCTATTTCTGGAGTTTTCACGTGAAAAGTGTTTCTTAAGTAACATAAAATGTCTCATATATAAATACACTTACTTTTACTTAAAATATGACTCAAAATAACGATATGTTCCGATTCTATAAAAGCTTTAGTGGCTCTGTCTTATTGTCCTTTATCCCCATATCCACAGACTTGTCCACAGTTTTTCACAAATCATGCTTCCTAATCCGGCGCCCAGAATTTGCATATTTCTCCGATTCAATACACTTGGAAAAATGAGCTGGGGAAAGAGACAGTGTCTTTTAGATTTTATTCAGTCTTTTAGCCATAAAATACACGTTACAACACGCTTTTATCCTTGACTCCAATAGGCATAACGTACTACGGTTCCCGCATATGAAACGCACAGGGGTTTCGGCTTATCAGCTGCTCATTGCCGCAAGTGCGGTTGCTCTTTTTTCGGTCTTTTTAATACTTCCGGTAAAAGCCTCGGCACTTGAGGTCAATACACAGACGCAACAAATCCTTCCGTTGGGCGGAAATACCTGCAGCCCCATCGAGGTCACAAATTTTACGCCCTATGTGTATAACAATAATCTCAGTTCGCTTGAGTTCACTGTCAGCGACCCTGCATACGTCGCGGTAGTCGGCTCAGTAGGGAACACTTCTATTCCGCTGCGCTACATGACGCGCTCGATGGATGTTTCGGGCGGTGTCCGCTATCACATCGACGTTGATAACACGCCTCTCACCGGTACTGTCCCGGTGACCGTAACGCTCCTTTCCGCGCGTACCGGCTCTCCGGTATGCGCATCGGTCATTTCAGTGAATCTCGGCTCGGGAGAGGTCGTCTCGACTCCGATTTACACGGGTAACCCGACTACGGTTACTCCGGCTCCGGTTACGACAGCGCCGAATGTAACGGCTCCGACCGCAACAACTTCGGGAGAGGGAAATATGACTACTGCAACCAGCTCAGGTGCTCCTGTCGTAAGCAGCGGGATGGAAAACCCCCTCAAGGGCCTTTGCACATCGGAAGCGAGTGCATACCGCCTCTGGCTCATTCTGCTCATCATCTACGCTCTTGTGGTTGGAGGATTGCTCTGGCTTGAGTTCCCGGTGTCGTGGAATTGGGCGAAGACGCCGGAGCGCGTCGCGACGATTATGCTTGTTCTCCTCGTGCTTTTGCTGGGGTTCTGGTACGTATCGAGTGCATGCCGCGCGGCGCTCTGGATGCCGCTCCTCGCGTTCCTCATCGCCATCCTCGGATTATTGGCAGCCTTCTGGAATCATCCTCGTGTAACGCAACTGCTTCTTATCGAGCAAAAAGCCTCTCCGGTCATTACGCCTCTGCCTCCCGCGAAACCGGTAATCATCACACCTCCTCCTGCCGTGGTGAAATCAACCACGACCACCACAACAACGACCTCTACCACGGCGAAAAATAAATAATTGCCGCAAAGCACACGTGCGGGTATAATCACGCGCGTGTGCTGAGGCGGGTATGGTTCAATGGTAGAACATTTGGTTGCCAATCAAATGACCCGGGTTCGATTCCCGGTACCCGCACAAAGTAAGCGAGTTGGGTGTAAGATGTTCGCGAAGCTCCCGTGGTGAAACGGATATCACAGCAGTCTTCGGAACTGTCGTTCCAGGTTCGAATCCTGGCGGGAGCAAGAGTGCGTCGGGTTACAATGCTTGCATGAAAAGCGAACTTTCTGTCCCGAAAGAAATCCTGGATTGTTGCGCTGCGCTGCGAAACGCAGGATTTGAAGCATACCTAGTGGGCGGCTGCGTGCGCGACCTCCTTATCGGCCGCGAGCCAAAAGACTGGGACATTACAACCAACGCAAAACCGGACCAGATACAAGGGCTTTTCGACGAGACGTTTTACGAGAATGATTACGGGACCGTCGGCGTAGTAACGCAATCGGAAAATCCGCGACTGAAAGTCATAGAAATTACGCCGTATCGTATCGAAGGAAAATATTCCAATGCGCGCCATCCCGACGAAGTAAAATTCAGTGACAACCTTTCCGAAGACCTCAAGCGCCGTGATTTCACTATCAACGCGATAGCGTATGACCCGTCGACGGCGACACTCGTCGATGAGCATGGCGGCAGGGGAGACATTGCGGCGAAAAGAATTCAAACCGTCGGCGAGGCAAAGCAGCGTTTTGAAGAAGATGCGTTGCGAATGCTGCGCGCGGTGCGGCTCAGTGCCGAGCTTGATTTCATGCTCGACACTAAGACAGCCGAAGGCATCACCGTGCAGGCAGGACAGCTCGAAAAGATATCGCGCGAGCGGGTACGCGACGAACTCGTCCGTATATTGCTCAGCGATAAGCCCATGCAGGCGCTCTACGTGGCGCAGAAGCTCGGCATCCTGAAGTACGTAATCCCGGAGCTTGAGGAAGGAATAGGCTGCGCGCAGAATCAGGCGCACTCGTACGATGTGTTTGAACATCTGATGCGTGCGCTCCAACATGCAGCCGACAAAGAATGGTCGCTTGATGTACGTCTTGCCGCACTTTTGCACGATATAGGCAAGCCTCGTACACGCTTGTGGTCGGAAGAGAAAAAAGATTGGACCTTCCACGGCCACGATGTGGTTTCTGCGAAAATGACGAAAAAAATCCTGAGTGATTTGAAATTCCCGAAAGAGACGATAGACAAAGTTTCGACACTCGTACGCACACATATGTTTTTCTCCGACCCCGATGTCGTTACACTCTCGGCTGTGCGCAGAGTTATTGCGCGTGTGGGCAAAGAAAACATCAACGACCTCGTCAATCTCCGCGTGTGCGACCGCATCGGCACCGGCCGGCCAAAAGAGCATCCGTTCCGGCTACGCAAATATATGTCGATGATAGAAGAAGCGATGCGTGACCCGATATCTGTCTCGATGCTCAAAATCGACGGTTCAAAACTTGTGGAAATGGGTGAGAAGCCGTCGCCGCGTATCGGTTGGATACTGCACACGCTCCTCGAAGAAGTGCTTGATGACCCTACAAAAAACACTGAAGAATATATGCAGAAGCGGGCACAGGAGCTTATGGCACTCCCGGAAAATCAACTTAAAGAATTGGGTGAGGCCGGCAAAGAGAGGAAGGGCGAGGAAGACGATGCTGCCGTACAAGAACTGCGCAAAAAGCATCACGTCTCCTAAAAATTCCAAAAGAAAAATCGCCTGACGGGGTGGCCTTAACTCTGCCGTTTCTCTTTTTGGCAAAACTTTGGGCCGCCTGCGTCAGGCGACTTTAATATAGAGACTCTCGTCCATTCAGAAAGAACGCGAGCGTCATCGACAAGTACCTTTGAATCCAATACGGAGGCACAGAGGTGTCCCGTTAATATATTTGATTGTAGTACTTTGTCCGTATGATTCCCGTTGAAGTGAATCAACGAAATGTCTCAAAGAGCACCAGAAGCAACAATAGCGCCATATAGGACAGAGTAAAGGACAAGCTGTTGATAACCTTGTCCCTTATAGGACAGTCCGGAATATGCCTATAAGTCTATCTCCAAAGAGACGGGGCAGTGGTCGGAACCCATTACTTCCGGATGTATCTTTGCAGCACGAACCTTTCCGACTAGGCTTTTAGTGACAAAAAAGTAGTCTATCCGCCAACCGACATTACGGTCACGGGCATTGGCAAAGTGAGTCCACCAGGTGTAATGTCCGTTGCCTTTGGTAAACATACGGAAGGTATCGACAAATCCGGCTTTGATAATCGCATCAATGCCTTCGCGCTCTTCCTTTGTGAAACCGTGCTCGCCGTTGTTGGCCTTGGGATTGGCCAAGTCGTCGGGGGTATGCGCCACATTGAGGTCGCCGCAGAAAATAACCGGCTTTTTCTTCTCAAGCTGCTTGCAGAAGGCGAGAAATGCAGGGTCCCACAGCTTGTGACGCAGTGATAGACGGGCCAAATCCGGCTTTGAGTTGGGTGTATAGACATTTACAACATAAAACTCCCTATATTCTGCTGCAATGACACGCCCCTCCTGGTTGGGGTCGCCGAAGCTATCTTTGAGGTTGTATTTCTTGAGGATATTCTCTGGAAAATCCAAAATAAGGCTCAACGGCTTGGTTTTTGAGAATATCGCAGTACCAGCATACCCCTTACGCCCCTTCGAGGAATTCCAATATTCCTCGTATCCAGGTAGGTCTACTTCCGATTGGTGCTCCTCTGCCTTGGTCTCCTGGAGGCACAAAATATCGGGTTTCACACTTTCAACAAAGGAAACAAGCGTGCCTTTCTTGTGGACGCTGCGGATGCCGTTCACATTCCACGATACGAGTTTCACCGTCATCGGGCCACGATACCACGCAGAGAATGTTTCACTCAAACATCATCATAGGTAAGTAATGATGTAACCAGTGGGGAAGTAGCACGTCTTCATTACTAGCGGAGGAGGAGACATTATTAATATCAATTCCCCGCGTGCGCAATATGAAACACATTAAAGATATTTTGTCGGCCCGAAGTGCGAGCTTGTTTGCTGCCCGTCAGCAGGAGAAGGGTTCGCGAGAATGGAGTGCATTCAACGCGGTCCGCGACGACCGGATTGAAATGTTCCCCGTAGCGACCCCGCGTATGCGTGAGACACCGCGCTACACCAACGTAGTGCACATCTCCCGCTACCCGCGCCACCTGCAGCCGAAGTTCAGCAATTAATCTAATTTAGGATTCTTCGAAGAAACCCCCGTGAGCAAAAGCTCGCGGGGGTGTTTTGCTATTTTCTTCGCTTGCCGTGGAAGGCCTGGTGCACTTCGCGCAGATGTTTGTCGGTGACGTGGGTGTAGACCTGCGTCGTTGCGATATTGGCATGACCGAGGAGTGCTTGCACGGAGCGGAGGTCGGCACCGTTGCCGAGCAGGTCGGTCGCGAATGAGTGACGAATGACGTGTGGAGTAACTTTGCGGGTGATGCCGGCCTTCTTGGCATAGTGTTTGACCATGCGCTCGACCGAGCGGGGAGTAAGCCTTGGTAAATCTTTTGATTTGGGTGCGCCTTTGCCGTAGGAGACGAAGAGTGCCTCTGACATATCGCCGCGTTTTTTCAGGTACGCCGCTACCGCAGTCTTCGCTTCGGAGGAAAGAAACACTACGCGTACTTTTTCTCCTTTGCCGCGTACAGAAAACTCATCACGCGTAAGGTCGAGGTCCTGATTGAGACCGCAAAGCTCGGATACACGCAGCCCGGTAGAGAAAAATAATTCGAGAATGGCGCGGTCGCGTAATGCTGACAGTTCATCACCTTGTGGAGCTTTCATAATGCGATTGAGTTCGTCCGCGGTGATGAGGTCAAGATCGCGACCGCCGACTTTGGCAAGCTCTATTCGCTCCGGATTGAGTGATTCGACGTCGCGCTTGCGGAGAAATTTCAGGAATGCGCGCAGTGCGATGAGATGATAATTTTGGGTATTCTTTTTCATCGTGCCCGTGACACCGGCAGAACGATTGAGTGTGATACGGAATTCGCGGACCATCTGCTCCGTAATCTGAGCGGGGGATTTCACCTTTGCAAACGCAAAAAAGCGATTGAGATAGCGGTCATAGTTCTCGACGGTCTTTACGCCGCGCCCTTTTTCAATCTCAAGGTATTCGAGGAACTGGGTTTTGAGTGATTTGAGATCTGCAGCCATATCTACTCCATATCTATATTGTATCCCACACGTCGCACAATACTTTGACAGTCGCCTCTTTATTTGGGATAATATGAATCCGCAAAGAGCTGCTTCTTTGCTTGCACGGAGGAAAACCCAATGAACAGAGCTGCGGTCGCGGCACGACATGCCGACTACTATGCTGGCAACATGCCGAAATTTATGCCCAACAAGAAGCCGGAACGTATCGACGACGCCATCAAATGGACCGGCGATTACGCCCGAAACGTCTTACCCGGGTTACTCATCGCCCGCGATGATCCGGCCGTTCTCGCAACGAAGGAAGAGGCTCGCGACCAGTAGCAGCTAGCTGCAAAACAAAGGGGCGGTCCATGTGGCCGCCCTTTTTATTTTTCCTTCCTGCGATATAAGTGGGGATACGTATGAGTTCTGTCGCACCGCGCATTTCAACTTCGATAATGGCCATGATGATGCAGATGCGCTGCCCGCGGCTGAATTAACACTACCTCCTAGAAAAAATCAGCCGCGGGGACAGCGGCTTTTTTTATTTCTCTCATATCATCACTATGTCTCTCATCATCGATAAAAAACTTCCTGCCTTCTCGTACCTGAAACATGAGTCCGTATTCGAGCTATCCACCGAACGTGCCGCAAGACAAGACATCCGGCCGCTCGAAATCGGAATACTAAACCTGATGCCGAGTTCGGTCGTCGAGCGTACTGAGTTGCAATTCTTGCGGCTGCTCGCTAACACGCCGCTGCAAATACGTCCAACGTTCGTATATTTCGACGTGCACAAATCACAGTCAAAGCAAAAACACTTCGATTCCTTCTACCGTTCCTTCCACGAGGTGAAGAAGCGCGGTCTCGACGGTCTTATCATCACCGGCGCAAATCTCGAGCAATACGCGTTTGAAGATGTCTTGTACTGGAGTGAGCTGACGAAATTGTTGGAATGGGCACATACGCACGTGACCTCGACCATTTTCAGTTGCTGGGCGGCGCACGCGAAGCTCTATCACGAATACGGCATTCGACCGCACACATACCGCAAAAAGAAATTCGGTATTTTTACGCACCGAGTGCATCACGAATCAGGCTCACCGTTCGTAGCAGGAATGGACGATGAGATATTGGTACCGAATTCACGCTGGCGGGGAATAGAGCGTGCGGATATCGCCCGCAAAAAGAATTTAAAGATTCTTATCGACAGCACTGATGCCGGTCCGCATCTTATCGCCGGACGAGGCGGACGCGATATCTATCTGCAGGGGCATCCGGAATACGACCGGAGTGATATTGCGGCGGAATATTTCCGTGACAAAAGAGCGGGCATCGCTATAAGTCCGCCGCTCAATTACTTTCCCGGCGGGAAGGACACAAAAATACCGGCAAAAAACTGGGGCGCCAATGGTCAGGTCTTCTATTCCAACTGGATAAACTGGGTCTACCAAACAACGAACGTAGATGTGAAAAAACCCCTGATGGATTGAAGGGTTGATGGGAGCGGTTATTTACAGTATTGTCCGCGACGGTATCTGGTCGCTGAGACCGACCCGAAATCGCAAGACGGGAAATTCTTGCGGACCATACATATGGGGGATGAAACACGTGGAGACAGCGAAGAGCATTGAAGAAAAGCGGGTTCGGGAAAATCTACTGAGCGCCGCCGCAAAGGTGCGGGCTGCGCTGGGCGGTTCCCGCTTTATCTTTCCGATCGAACGAAAAGTGCATCGAGATCTTGAGAAGATCGTTATCAGTTCCGGACTTTGTCCGATCCGGAGCGTCATCGAATCGCTTCCAGAGCTCGCCGATCCGGCAATCACCTATGGCGAACAGAAAGTGATCATGAATAAGGTCGTCGCAAAATACAGCTTGATTTTCTGACCCGTATCACGGGAAAACGTCGGAGGCGCCGCAAGCGCCTCCGTTTCATTTATTTCAAATACTTTTTCTTTTTCAATTTTTCCGGCAAATACGATTCTTTGTCGTAGAGTTTGTAGCCTTTGTGATAATCGAGTTCTTTCATGAGTTTGGTCGGCGCGTTGCGAATCTTGAGCGGTACCGGCAAGTTGCCTAATTTTTGTACGTCATCAAGCGCTTCGAAATACGCGTCGTATGATGTGCGGCTCTTTTTGCACGTGGCGAGATACGCGACGCCGTGCGCAAGATTTATTTGCGCCTCCGGGTATCCAATCGTTTCGCACGCGCGGAATACCGCGTTGGCAACGACAAGCGCGGTCGGTACCGCAAGCCCGATGTCTTCTGATGCAAATATCACCATGCGCCGTGCGATAAAAATCGGGTCCTCGCCGGCATCCACCATGCGAGCGAGATAGTAGAGCGCGGCATCCGGCTGCGATGCACGCATTGATTTAATGAACGCTGACATGGTGTTGTAGTGCTCTTCACCTTTTTTGTCGTAGCGAAGATGTTTGGACTGCACGGCCTCCTTGAGTGTGTCGACGGTGATTTTTCCGTACAATTTTTGTGCGGTCTCGATGACGGTGATGGCCTGACGTGCGTCGCCGTTCGCTATTTGCACCAGCCAATCGCGCGCATTTTGCGGCATTTTCACTTTCGTACGCGCGATTATTTTCTCCATATCTTTTTCGGAGTGTTCGTTGAGTACAAACACTCGAGTACGCGAAAGAAGTGGCGCTATTACTTCGAAGCTGGGATTCTCCGTCGTCGCGCCGATGAGTGTGATGTCGCCGCGCTCGACAAAAGGCAACAGAAAATCCTGTTGGGCTTTGTTGAACCGGTGAATTTCGTCGACGAACAATACTTTCGCTTTTTGTTTGAGCAGCGTGCCCTTGGTCGAACCGATGACTTTCTTGATATCGTCCTTGCCGGCGTCGACCGCGGAGAGCTCATAGAAATCCGCCCCGACGGAGGTGGCATAAATCCTCGCAAGTGTTGTCTTGCCGCTACCAGGCGGCCCCCAAAATATGAACGAGAATAATTCTTTTTTTTCTATCGCGACGCGCAAGGGCTTGCCCTTGCCCGTAAGGTGTTCCTGACCAACGAACTCATCAAGTGTTTGCGGACGTATTTGTGAAGCGAGCGGCTCCCGATTTCCATCGCGAGTATTCGAGTGATTGGAAATCGCAGTGCCCTTGGGGTATTCCATATGATAATAGTACGCCCGCGGGACATCTTGTGCATAGGGACGTCGCGTTGCGCGCTGTATCGCGGTTCTTTTCCGCCGTTATACACACGCACCTCCCTTGCGCTCACACCAACACGCGTTAGGATGGGCTGATGAGCACTAAAACTATTGTCATAGGAATTATCGTCGTTATTATCGTCCTCGTCGGCGGATATTTTGTCGTCAAATCGATGGGCAGCGCACCCACACAAGCGAACACACAGCAAACAGCCTCCAGCACCGACAGCACCCAAGTTCAAGGTCAGGATGTGAAGGTCGGGACAGGTACAGAAGCGACCCCCGGCTCCCAGGTCTCCGTCCTCTACGTCGGGAAGCTCTCTGACGGCACGGTATTCGACTCTTCCGCAGCCCACGGCAACACGCCGCTTACCTTTACACTCGGCGCCCAGGGTCTTATAGCCGGATTCCAGATAGGTATAAACGGTATGAAGGTGGGAGGTGAGCGTCTGCTCGCCATTCCGCCCTCTCTCGGCTACGGAGCACAGGACGTCAAGGATTCGACAGGAAAAGTCATTATTCCGGCCAATTCTACCCTTGTTTTCGACGTGCAATTGGTAAGCGTCACCCCCGGAACGACGACACCCGCTACAGCCCAGTAAGGTCGCCAATAGCCCGTAAACCCTTGCGTTTTTGGGCGGAATGTGATATCATTCTGCCATGCTTACGAAGCGAAAGAAGGCTAATGAAATGGCCAAAACAGCCCGTCACGACACCGACACGGGGTCTCCGGAGGTTCAGGTGGCTCTTCTGACACGCCGCATTGAGGAGCTTTCGGCTCATTTGGACAAAAACCGCAAGGACAAGCACGGCCGCCGCGGCCTTCTCGGCCTCGTCGCTGCCCGCCGCACGCACCTCAAGTACTTGGAGGTCAACAACAAGCGCCAGTACTCGACGCTCGTGAAGAAGCTCGGTTTGAAAAAGTAAAAAGCTGTTTCTTTTGTGCTTTTACTCCCCCGGGAGTACACTTCGGTAAGCGTTTTATAAGGTTTTCTTTATTTTTTAAGGTTTTTCATTAATTTTGTATGTCAATCATTAAGCATCCTGAACAGCGTGTCGGTGTATTCATCGACACACAGAATCTCTACCACAGCGCGAAAAATATTTACCACGCGCGCGTCAATTTCGGCAACGTCCTCAAGGACTCGGTAGCCGGTCGCCGCCTGGTGCGCGCCCGCGCGTACGCAGTCACGACCGAGAGCGGCGAGGAAAAAGGGTTTTTCGACGCGCTCGCCAAAATCGGGGTTGAAATGCGCCTCAAAGACCTTCAGATATTCTCCGGCGGCGCCAAAAAGGCTGACTGGGACGTAGGTCTTGCGGTCGACGCCATCACCGCTTCGCCGAAACTCGACACCGTCATTCTCCTCACCGGCGACGGCGACTTTGTACCGCTCGTGCGCTACCTGCAAAACCACGGCGGCTGTCAGGTGGAAGTCGTTTCCTTCGGCCGCTCCACGTCGCTCAAACTCAAAGAAGCGACTGACGACTTCCTCGACCTCGACGAAGACCCGAAGCGCTACCTCATGAACTACCGCGGTCCGTCACGAGGCGGTCGTGCTCGTCAGGAGTCGAACACGGATTCCCGGGATATTTCGGTTTCCGCTCCCGACGATTCGATGGCCGAACAAGACGCGGCAGAAATAGGAAAAATCACCGGCGTCGAATAACCGGCGGGCCGAAGAGTGGCGTGATACTACTTGCGATGAATAAACGAGAGGCCGAGGACAAGGCCAAAGCTTGCGATGATAAGTGCGGCGAGTGAGTCGCCACCGAGGAAGGTAAAGTTCTGGTTTAATTTCCAGCGCACGTAGAGCTCTGCGCCGATAATACCTGCGACGGCGAGCGCTGAGAGAATTGCCATGATAAGAGCGAGCCACGATACGATTTTTGTCATATGCGGCCAGTGTAACACCCCGGCGGATACTTGATTGTCAAAACGGTGCTTTTTGATACACTCGCTTCATTAGTCAGTTAGCAGTGGTGTTTGGATAGGCAGTGTTAGCCATATGGCTCACTACTGAAATCCAACCATCACCCAATATAGAAATGGAAAAGAAAGTGTACTCCCTTGATGTCGGGGGAAAGCCGATGACCGCCGAGTTCAACGACTGGGCAGACCAGGCCAACGGTTCCGTACTCGTGCGCTACGGCAACTCTGCCGTACTTGCGACTGCCGTTATGGGCCGTGAATCCGACAAAGATTATTTCCCGCTCTCCGTCGAATACGAAGAGAAGTTTTACGCCGTCGGGGCAATCCTCGGCTCACGCTTTATGCGCCGCGAAGGACGCCCTTCAGATGAGGGGATACTCTCAGGCCGCATAGTCGACCGCACGATACGTCCGCTTTTTCCGAAAGGAATGAAACGCGAAGTACAGGTGATTATCTCCGTCCTCTCGCTTGAGGACTACGACACCGACGTACTTGCTGTGAACGCGGCAAGTCTCGCACTCGCCACATCTGACATTCCGTTCAACGGTCCGGTCTCCGCGGTGCGTATCGGTACCGAAAAAGGAAATGATACCTTCATCGTCAATCCGAATTACGTACAGCGTTTGGAGACAACCGCAAAGATGGATTTGCTCGCCTGCGGCAAAGACGGACTGATTAACATGATAGAAGTCGGTGCAGCCGAAGTATCCGAAGCGACGCTCTCGGAAGGTCTCGCACAAGCAAGCGCTGAAATAGAAAAAATGCAGAAATGGCAGCAGCAGATAATCGCCGAGCGCGCAAAAGAAAAATGGGCATTTGCTCCGGAGGCGCTTCCTGCTGAAGTTGTTGCGGAATTCAAGAGTATCGTCGAACCAAAATTGGAAGCGGCCGTATTCGGCTCCAAGGACGGCAACATCGGCAAGAAAAATATGGGCATCCTGCAGGGCGAGTGGATGAAAGCGGCAGGAGAAAAATTCCCTGACGCACCGAAAGGCCGCGTTGCGGCACTCTTCGATGAACGCATCGACGAATACATTCACGAAGAAGCGATAAAAAACAATCGTCGCGCCGACGGCCGCGCGATGGACGAAATCCGGGCGCTGTTTGCGCAGGCAGGCGGGGTTTCACCGGTCATTCACGGTACCGGTATCTTCTACCGCGGAGCAACGCACGTCTTTGCGGCTCTCACACTCGGCGGCCCCGGCGACGCACAGCTTCTCGACACGATTGAGTACCAGGACACCAAAAAGAATTTCATGCTCCACTACAACTTCCCGCCGTTCTCAGTGGGAGAAACGGGACGCGTAGGCGGCATGAACCGCCGCATGACAGGACATGGTGCGCTCGCTGAAAAAGCGTTGCGTGCAGTATTGCCGGGCAAAGAAACCTTCCCGTACACAATCCGTATCGTCGCGGAATCACTCGCATCCAACGGCTCAACGTCGATGGCATCAGTGTGCGCGGGAACAATCGCGCTCATGGATGCAGGCGTCCCGATAACCAAACCGGTCGCAGGTATCGCGATGGGCATGATGTCGGACGACAAAGCAGGCGTCTACAAAGTGCTTACCGACATTCAAGGTCCCGAAGACCATCACGGCGACATGGACTTCAAAGTCGCGGGAACATCCGAAGGCGTCACTGCCGTACAGATGGACGTAAAGGTCAACGGCGTCCCGGTAAAAGTTCTCGTGCAGGCGTTTGAACAGGCAAAAAAGGCGCGTATGCAAATCCTCGAAGTGATTACGAAAGAAATCCCCGCATCACGTGCAGAAATTTCTGCGCGCGCCCCGAAGATACTTACCATCGTGGTCAAGAAAGACCAGATCGGTCTGGTTATCGGTCCCGGCGGCAAAACCATAAACGGCATCCGCGAGCGCACGCTTGCCGACGACATCACTATCGAAGAAGACGGCACGATATTCATCACCGGCAAGAATGGTGCTGCGGAAGCTGCACTCAAAGAAATCAGCGACCTCACGCGCGAATACATGGTAGGCGAGCGTTTTGACGGAGAAGTGGTGCGCATGATGGATTTTGGTGCATTCGTAAAGATTGGCCCCAACCAGGACGGGCTCGTACACGTCTCGGAAGTCGCTCCGTTCCGTATTGGTAAAATATCGGATGCCGTACAGATAGGAGACATCGTCCCGGTCGTATTGAAAGAAATCGACGAGAAAGGGCGTTATAATCTCTCAATCAAAGCGGCCGATCCGGAATGGGCTGCCCGAAAGGGAGTGCAACCGGACCAAGGCGGCGGCGAATACCATGGCGGACCAAGAAGCGAAAGGAATGGGGACAGGCCCCGCAGACGATTCTAAAAAATCCGATATCGCAGCGGTTGCGGCCGGCACACCCACAGGTGTGCCGGCCGCTTCCATACCTGTGAGGACAAAGACGTCGGAGGAAAATAATGCGCTCGGCAACGACATCGCTAAGATTCTGCAGGGAGTGAAACTGCCGGAGCGCCGCGACGTGTCGGCTCAGCAAAAACCCATAGAGAACAAAGCCGCGGCGTTTGATACAACACTGGGTGCGGTGTCCTCACCGACACCACCAGCAACGCCAACACCACCGCCAGGAAAAATAGGTGATGTCCCCGGAATGGTCACGCCGCAAAGTACAAAAGAGTCTCTCGGCATCATAGTGCCCGTGCATACGCTCAAAGACGACTTGCAGCATGTGGTTAAAGACCAAAAGATATCAGTGGTCCGTGCGGTCTCGCTCGAACAAGACCGCCGCGGACGCGAAAAGAGCGACCGCTTTGATACACCCGGACCGCAAAGCACACGGCGTACCGGACGGATTCTTTTCATCATTCTTATGCTGCTCATCCTCGGTGGAGCGGCACTTTTCGGCGTGTACATCGTGATGCAATCACAGAGTGCACCGCCCCCCTCCGTACAAACTTCTTCTATACTCTTCGCCGAATCATCCGTATCGTTCCCGCTCAGCAATGCATCTCCTACCGACATCAAAAGTACGCTCGCATCGTCCATAGCGAGCCTACAAGGTGCGCTCGGTTCGATTACCGCCGTCATCCCGACCATTGCCGTGCAAAACGCTGACGGCACAACCACAACGCGTCCCGCGACATTCGCTGAATTTATGAAAGCTATCGGAGCAAATCCTCCCGACGAACTTCTCCGCGCTATCGGCGACCAGTTCTTCTTCGGCATACATGTGGTGGATACCAACGCGCCGCTCTTTGTCATACCTGTCACGTCGTACGACCACGCGTTTGCCGGTATGCTCGCGTGGGAACCGACCATGGACGGGGACCTCGCGCCGATTTTCCCTGCACTCCCCGCGACGGCCACCGATGCAAACGGGCTCCCCATAACGCGTGCGTTTACCGACGATGTGATGCGCAACTATGATGTGCGCGAGCTCAAAGACAATGCCGGCAATGTGAAGCTCTACTATTCCTTCCCGTCACAAAATATCCTCGTCATCGCCGAGAGTCCGTATTCCTTCGCTGAAATCTTGAGCCGCTTGCAGGCTGCACGCCAGCTCTAGCCCGGGAAAGGTGTTTTGGTATACTTCTGATATGAAAAAGAAGGGAACGGCAGTAGAAGCGCTGACCGAGGAGCAGCTGGAAGAGTTGCAGGGTGCGCTCGCGGCTGAGAGTGATGCGCTCGACGAGGAGATGGCGGCACACGGCAAGGAATCCGGGGGAATGTGGACCGGCTCATCGGAGAGCGAGGGTGAAGAGGCCGACCCGACGGATGCTGCGGACAACATTGAAGAGCTTGCGACCAACGTTCCCTTGGTAGGGGAGATGCAAACGCGCAAAAAAGAAATAGACGCCGCGCTGAAACGTATGGAAAAAGGAACGTACGGCGTGTGCGAAGTGTGCAATGAGCCGATTCCGTTCGACCGTCTTGAAGCAAACGCGGCCGCCCGCACGTGCGTACAGCACGCCTAAGTAATATCGGGTTCTTTGGAGCCAAGGCCCCACATAAAATCAAAATACGCGCTCAATGTATTCGAAAATTGTTTGCTTTCTATAATAAATCCGAAGTTTTCTTCCTTCGTGGAAACCATCGCGACTTTGTGGTCGTAAATCATTATCATGGCGGCATAAAAAACGTTGGGGGGCAGGTAGCGAACATGGCGTTTGAATTTTTCACTTTCCGTTCCGCGTTCTTCGGTATAGATATCGCCTGATTTTGGATGCAGGTCGTATGCGGTAATCCCGCGAGCGACACGTCTCTTGATGTAGTCACGCGTAAAAGCCTCGCCGAGTGCTGCGATGTTGTCCTTCACGCGAACGATTTGTTTCACTTGTTTTGATTTACAGTTGAGAATATCGTCGTGGACCTTCTTGATACCTTCGCGTCCTTCATAAAACTGGATCTTGGGTCTAACGTTGTGCGTCAGAAAGAGATCGGTGAGTCCCGGCAAAACCTGTTCGAACTGTTTTTTGCGCTCCTCGAGAAGAGAAGCGACCGTTTCTGGTTCTCTCGCTACATACAGTTTCCGTTTACCTTTGTAACTGTTCGCTAGTAGTCCGAGTGATACAAGTTCAGCTACGATACCATAGGTCGTCGTGCGCTTTATGTGGGCTTGCTGTGCTATCTCAGGCACTTTGCTGGGACCGAGTTCGAGACAGGCGATATAGACAGCCACCTGCTTCTCATCAAGCCCCGCCGCCATTAACGCCTTTTCGTACATATTTTCAGACAAAAATTACAATCAAAAAAACTTTATTATTAGGCAAAAAATAGAAGTGAATACATAAAACGTACCATTATTCAGAAAAATTTCAAGAAATGCGGAATGATGCGGAGTAGCCGGTTCTTACCGTTCTTTCACTCAAGAATAAGGAGGAAAACTATGATTAAGTCAAAAGTCCCAGATTATCCATGTCCGTTCCCGGTCAACACAATAGTGACCTGGATAAGCCGTGCGCCCTCGACGTGGCGCTTCGTACATACGCCGGGACCGATGGTTGTTGTTGATACCGAGTGGCACGACGGCACACCCAGTGAATCCCTCCAACGCTTCGTTGATATGTTCCCGAGTAAGGGTCCAGCTCGAAAGCCAGGGTGGATTATTACGGTCGAATACGATGCTGACTCCACCGACTACTACGACCCGCCCCTGAGCCTGCTATTGGGAAAGAAGCGCGTCACGAAAGACGTTCACCAAATGTGGTTGAAGCGCGTAAGACGTGTTCCAAAGGATGCGCGGGATAGATAAAAACAGATATCTGATGGGCCATTGATCATCCCAATCTTTGACTTCAGCCAGGAGGACGTCATGTGCGAGAGAACGTTGTCAGACTACGAAGACAACTGCCAAGCGATTACGCATAATAAAGATGGCTCGGTCACATTTGAGTTCGACGAGGGTTGGGACGGGGGAAATCCGCCTCGATTCATCAGAAGCTCAACGACCATCTCGAAGGAAGAATATAAGCGTGCCTGCAAAAATCCAAAATACAAAGCCTGAACATTCACGGACTGCCCTGCGCTTCGGCGCAGGGCTTCTTCATAATTGCGGTACAATATCGCGATATGGGGTCGAGCTTTGCTCGTGTGTTTGGCGCACAACCGGGTCTGCCGAAGGCCTCTCTCGTTTCGGTCGAGGCCGATTTGGCACGCGGGCTGCACGCGTTCTCAATCGTCGGATTGCCGGATAAGGCAGTAGAAGAAGCGCGCGACCGGGTCGCGAGCGCGATAAAAAATACCGGGCTTGTCTCACCGAAGAGCACCAACAAGAAAATAGTTATCTCTCTTGCGCCTGCGGAATTGAAAAAAGAAGGTGCGGCGTTTGACTTGCCAGTGGCGCTGTCGTACCTGCTTGCAGCGGGAGACTTATCATTCGACGCGGCCGGAAAATTATTCGCCGGAGAACTCGCACTCGACGGTTCACTCCGCCCAATACGCGGTGCGCTCTCAATCGCACTCCTCGCACGCGACCAAGGGTACACAGAAGTATTTATTCCGGAAGAAAACATGACGGAAGCCTCGCTCGTGTCCGGTATTACACTCTATCCGGTTCGCACACTACTCGACCTTATCGCGCATCTGGATGATAAACAGGAATTCACCATCAAGCCGTATGAGCGGGTAGCATCTGACGAGCCTGACGATGAAGCGACGGATTTCGCGCTCAGCGACATCCGCGGGCAGGAGAGTGCCAAGCGGGGACTGGAAATCGCTGCGGCGGGCGGGCACAATATCGCACTCTATGGCCCGCCCGGCACCGGCAAGACCATGCTTGCCCGCGCCGCCGCCGCACTACTTCCCCCGCTATCGGAAGACGAAACTATCGAGGTAACAACGATACATTCACTATCCGGAACGCTCGGGGGCGGCGTCATGCACCGGGCTCCTTTCCGCTCGCCGCATCACACCTCTTCGTATGCGTCTCTTATCGGTGGCGGTACCATTCCGCGGCCCGGTGAGGTCACACTCGCACACCGCGGTGTACTTTTTTTGGACGAATTTCCTGAATTCCACCGCGATGTGGTCAACGCGCTGCGTGAGCCACTAGAAGATGCCCGTGTATCAGTGGCGCGTGCCAAAGGCACCGCACTTTTCCCTGCGAATTTTATGCTTATCGCCGCGCTCAATCCCTGCCCCTGCGGAAAGTACGGCACGCGGGAATGTACGTGTATGCCGAATGCAATCGAGCGCTATCGCCGCAAAATTTCAGGCCCCGTCGCCGACCGCATCGACATGTGGGTGCACGTGGGCGAGATGCCTCCTGAGACACTTTCGATAAGGAACAAACGGAAAGACGACGAGACAGATGTCGTGCGCGGACGTATTGCGAGGGCGCGGGAGTTGCAGCGCACGCGTTTTGCAAAAGCAAAAGACGTCTCGACCAACGCCGATATGGGACCGAAAGAGATTGAATCTTTGGCGCAACTCTCAACAAAAGCTGAAGAGACGCTGCAGGGTGCAGCACGCCAGATGAAGCTTTCTCCCCGCGGCTATCACCGGACTATCAAGCTCGCGCGCACGATTGCCGACCTTGCCGAACACGAAACCATAGAACCCTCACACATGCTCGAAGCGCTCCAATACCGCGCACGCGAAATTTGAATTCACGGCACAGTATATCGATATCAAAAGTCCTCCGGAGAGACAGTGTCTGTGGCTGCAGGAGCTTGAGCGGCTTCGGTAAGACACGCGCTCTCAAGAGTTCCTGATAGACCTGAGCATACAAAAGAAGAGTTTGTGACACGGGCGGCTACCGGCAGATTCTCTTCGGCATAGCTCCAGCACGCGATACGGTAGGTGATATTGTCCGATACCGCCGCACATGAACGGGCGACGTTTTCCGGGCTTGAGATTTTTTGCGGAAGCACATATCCGATGCCCTCGAAACAGGCGAGTGTCGTACTTGCGCTCGCAAAGGGAACAGCATCGCAGTAGGTCGCGATGTGCGCGGCAACGGACGGTGTGACCGCGACAGCTGGAGAACTGAACCACCACAACGGCTGCCAGAACATGCACGCCTCTCTGTACGTATCTGATGAAAGCTGAGCGCACGGCTCATACATCGTGTCTGTCGAGAATTGCCTCACCGGACTCGTCGAGGTTGAATCACTGAGGAGCAAGAAGCGAATGTTGTACTCCATGAAAGCGCCTCCGCCGCATCCTTGCGCAAAGTCCGATGCCGGCTCGGCCCTTCCGCAGACGGACAGCGCATCGAGCAAGTCAGTGAAACTGTACCCGAGGTAACTGAGAATCCCGTGGCCGAGACCGTGCTCACAGCTAATGCGCGAGTACTCATCTTTTTCTGCAGCACATAAGGCACTCAGCTGAGCAACGCCGGCTTCGACCCCGTAATCTTGTACCGCAAGTCCGAAAAAACCATGGAGGCATCCTTGCCCGTATTCGGGTCCGCATGCATTGATGCCTTTCAGGCCTTCGACTTTGTACAAAGCTTCTCCAAATGTGTGTGTGGCGGTGTGTTCCGGCTGCGTACCCTCCGATGCAAGGAGTGGAGAGTGGGAAAGTTTTTCTGCTGAGGCGAGGAACTCTGCGTGGGCGGCTGTATCACCGACCGCCTGTATGCGTGCCTCCCAATACGCTGTTTCCGCCGTGACATTCACAGTGATATGTCCGGGCGTCGCGTCTTTGAGTTGGATATCATGCACCGGTGCTTTAAACATTCCCGGCGCGAGAGCTTCCAATTCTGGTCGCAATGCGAGAAGCAGGGCGGCCCCAACGACAACAAGAACAGCTCCTGCAAGAACCCGGAGGCGGATTCTGTTGTATGCGAACATGTGCGCGCAGTATATCAAACGGTGTTCGCGGGTTCGACCGCGCAGTCACGTTTGTTATCATTGCGTATCGAGATATGGAACAGGTGCCGAGTCTCCCAGCAATCCGCTTTATCGTATACGGCTTCTTCTTCGTCTCGGGAATACTATCGCTCATATATCAGGTCATGTGGGTGCGCATGCTGTCGCTTTTTTTCGGAAGCGACGCCTATGCCGTCAGCATAACGCTTAGCGTTTTCATGGCCGGCCTCGCTCTAGGAAGCTGGGCTCTGGGGCGTTTCGGAGACCGGATACAGCGTCCCATTATCCTCTACGGATTGTGCGAAGTACTCATTTCTTTTTCCGCATTGCTTGTGCCTCATGCACTCGATTTTTTTATACCCGCATACCGGGTCGTCTACAGTCTGTTCGATTCGTCACCGTGGCTCTATCAGCTATTCCGGATGAGCATCGCAGCGCTTCTTCTCTTATTTCCGACCATCTGTATGGGGGCGACGTTGCCGCTTCTCGTGCGTGCGTATACACAACACATAACAGACATCGGACGTAGTACCGGCCTTCTCTATGCGCTCAATCTCGGCGGTGCGTGTGTGGGTGTGGTCGTCGCAGGATTTGTTCTTCTGCCCTTACTCGGCATGTCACTCACCCTAAACATAACAGCGGAGACGGGGCTCTGCGCCGGTGTTATGAGTATCATCATCGGACAGTGGTGGCGTATTCCCGCACCTGCGCCGCAACGTTTGGGTGAAAAATCAATCCGTACGCCCCAGAGAATCACAGAGCGGCCGCTCGTGTTGTGGACTATAGCCGTCTCCGGAGGGGCAGCTCTCGCGCTCGAAGTCGTGTGGACACGCATTCTGATTCAAATATTCGGGGCAAGTGTGCAGGCATTTTCCATAATGCTTGCCTGTTTTCTCTTCGGTCTCTTTGCAGGAAGCGCGCTCGCCGGAAGACTCATAGACCGGGTACGGCATCCGCTCTGGGCACTGGTGTTTCTCCAAGTCGTTATCAGTGGTGCGGTCGCACTCGCCGCACTATTCGATACACTGGTACCCGCCGGCATCGTACATTTCATTCCCATATTCGGAAATATATTTCATGTGGTTCCCGGTGTTGCCTCTATACTCGTAAAATTCTTCCTGTCGGTGGTAGTGATTATTCTTCCGGCGGCACTTCTCGGAGCAACTTTCCCGGTAGCAGTGCGTGCGTTCACGGATACTGTCGAGGAGCGTTCGAGTGCGGTAGGCACTGTATACGCGGCCAACACAGTGGGGGCAATTCTGGGCGCACTCGTCGGAGGTTTCGTACTCTTGCCTGTTGCCGGTGCGGCACAAAGCATGACCGGTATCGCACTGGCTTTTCTGCTCAACGGATTTCTCGGAGGAGTGCTCCTGATTGCGACGAGCGGCGCGGGAGCAATCTCCCGCAAATTAGTGCTCACGTTTTGGTGCGTATGCGTATGCATCGTGCTTATGACGGTGTCCGCAGCGGATTATGTGAATCATACGGACACGGCTTCCGGCCCGCCGCGGATACTCTACGACAAGGACGGTGCACTCAGTACGGTCGAAGTGACGCAAGATGTCTCCGGAGAGAAGAATCTGCTAATCAACGGGACCGAGGTTGCTTACGGCTTTCCCGACCAGTTGCACGACGGAGGATTTCTGTTCAACTCGCTTCTTCCTCTCATGCTGCAGATGCAGCCCGTGCATGTCGCGGTACTCGGGTACGGCATCGGACTCACCGCCGAGGCGGCGGCGCTCTATCCCGGCGTAGAGTCGGTACGGGTCATCGAGCTGAATCCCGATGTTATCGCGGCACAAACGGCCTTCGCGGACATTAACGGAAATGTTCTCGAGAATCCCAAGGTGCATGTGCGCATCGATGACGCGCGTGATTTTATGAGCATGACCACAGAAACTTTTGACATGATTACCACTGACCCGGTGCATCCGGATGTGGCAGGAGAGGGGTATCTGTATTCAAAGGAGTACTACCAATCGATACGTGCGCACTTGAATGCTAGCGGCGCTGCCTTGCAGTGGGTGCCCGTACACAATATTTCCCCGGCCTCATTCGATGTAGCGGTCCGGACGTTTGTGGACGTGTTTCCGGACACGACCGTCTGGTATGAGTTCGGACAGCTGGTGCTTGTCGGGACGAAACAGCCGGCGGCAATCGACTGCACTATGTTGAGGGAAAACCTGGAAAAAGCCGTGCGGAGTACGCACTACCCCTTCCTTGAGCAGTTTACGTATCCGCAACTTCTCAGCAGCTTGGTTATGGGTCCTGATGAAGTAAAAACATACCTCGCAAGAAATTCCGGTACGCTCATAAACACCGACGATAATCTGTACCTGGAATATCACACCCCGTTTGAATCTGGAGACAACGACTCCGAAGAAATACTCCACAATCTTGCTCCGTATGCAATTAAAAATACCTCACCGGTTTTTAATCCCGATTGTTCTTCGTAAATCCGCTCAAAACAAAAACGCCCGACATGTAGCGGGCGTTTTTGCGGGCTGCAACCGGCTAGTTATCTTTACCGAGGTGCAAACCACCGAAGATATTTAGTCCGAAGCGGATACCACCGTCCTTTCCTTCCGTTTCGGTTTCCGAGCGC